>Ga0209229_10000044_pt1 | contig 40920 bp, 57 predicted proteins | sample SanBayMetagenome_FD_187466 | JGI IMG/M metagenome (GOLD analysis project Ga0209229, IMG submission 187466) | Freshwater and sediment microbial communities from dead zone in Sandusky Bay, Ohio, USA (SPAdes) (version 2) | ecosystem: Environmental > Aquatic > Freshwater > Lentic > Sediment... | reverse complement strand
TGGCACGCAACGCACGTTCACGGAAACGCTCCTCAAGGGCGTGCTCGTGACCGGCTTCACCAACGGTGCGAAGTACAGCCAGGCCTATATGTCTGGCACTCACAAGCAGATCGCCTCGGCCTTCACCGGCATCGCGGACATCCGTGCAACCGTCGCTGGCTCGTCTCAGGCGACGATCTACGGCGCTGCTGACACCTACGTGTCCGATTTCGGCTCTGTCTCGTTCATCCCGCATGCTTACGGCCTGACCCGCGACGTCCTGCTGATCGATCCGAGCGGCTGGGCAGTTGGCACCTATCGCGGCGTCTCGACCACGACGCTCGCGAAGAACGGCGACAACGAACGCTGGATGACCATCGCTGAAAAGATGCTCGTTTGCAAAAACGAGCTTAAGGGCGCGGCGATAAGAGACCTCACTTGACATAGGTAAACTAACCTCTCCGTCTCCGGGAGAGTGACTAAGCGGGCGATCCATCCGGGTCGCCCGTTATCTTTTCAATGGAGCCACCATGACCGAACCGATGCTGGAAACAGCAGAAGAGGTTGAAGCCGTCGCGACTGCTGAACGCAACAAGCTGCTGGCGGAAGCCGGCGCGCTGGGCCTGACCGGATTTCGCAAGAACGTGTCAACCGCTGCGCTGGGAGAGCTGATCCAGCGCCACAAGGACGCGAAGAAGCAGGCTGACGCGATCCTGGCTGAACAGGCCAAGATGACCGCTGCCATTCCTAAGAACGAGGTGATGTGCCGCATTACCAAGAAGGGCGACCAGAAGCTCTCCAAGGGCATCCACATCCCCGGCAAGGGCGACCTTCGCTACGGATGGAAGGACGAGGTGAGCATTGATCGCAAGGCCGCTCACGACCTTGAGGAGCGTGGTTTCGTCGAGATCGAAGATGCAACTGCCTAACGCTGTCGCTCAGGCGATCCCATCCGGCTTCCGGCACTTCATGACCACGACGGCCGGCTGTCACTGGTTCGTGCGTTATGAGCATGACGCGCATGGCAACATCACCGGGCGTGAGTTCGCGATGTTCGCTGATGTCCAGCCGATCCTCGACCAGAACGGGCGGATGGCGAACCACAATGATGGGTGGAGCGTCGAGGGCAAGGACAAGTTCATGCGCCGCGCTGCGTCTGTGCCCTTCGCGCTCATCAACAAGTGGAAGAATGAAGAGGGCTGGGATTATCTCAACCCTGACCACGCCGACAAGGCGAAGCAAAAGCTGAACGATATAGACTATAGAAAATTAAGAACAGCCGACTGGAGGGTGTAGGTGGGCCTTACGACTTACGCCGAACTCAAGACGTCGCTCACGAGCTGGTTCCACGACCGCTCAGACGTCGCGAACATCGCAGACGACCTGATCGACCTCGCAGAAGCCCGCTTCAACCGGGAAATCGTCTCGCGCAGGATGGACACGTCAACCACGCTCACCATCACAAGCGGGGCTGCGACCATTCCCACGGGATTGCTGAAGGTGCGCTCAATCGTGCTCACGGCGTATCCCTACACGGTGCTGGAATACACGCCGATCGATGTGATGGAGCAGCTTGACCCGACAGTCACGACACCGCCAGAGCGTTTTTGCGAGGTGGGGTCAAGCTTCGTGATGTGGCCGGCAACGAGTGCGGCGTCACGGATCAGGTATCGCGGCAAGATCACGCCACTGGACGGGACGAACACATCGAACTGGATACTGGCAGACCATCCAGACCTTTACCTCAAGGCGTCGCTGCTTGGGGCGTCGGAATACTTCGTTGATGACGACCGTATCCCGCTCTGGGAGCGTCAGGTTTCAGCGATGATCAGGGCTGTGAACGAGCTTGACCGCGACCAGAACCAGATGGGCTTGCGTCCCGTCCTGACCAGCACGGTGATCTGATGGCGGTCGTCCTCGATCCTGCCGCGCCTCAATGGGCGAAGACCTTCAAGCTGTCGCTGGACGATGAGATCAACCGCGTGGTGCGTCCTCAATCGCCTGTGAGGACGACGTCCTATGCGAACGTGGCGGCCCTGCCTGATCCGGCGCAGTGGCCCAACAGCATTGCGACGTGTCTTGATGTCGGCGGGAGCGTCAAGGCGCTCGTGTGGTCTGACGGCACGAACTGGTTCGCTGTTACAACGGGAGCGGCGCTCTAATGGTTTCCACACCGACGACCCGGCTCCGTCTCGAAAAAATCGGGACTGGCGATAAAACTAACACCTGGGGCACTTCTCTCAACGCCAACGTCTTCGACATGCTTGACGAGGCCATCGCCGGCTCCGTTGCAATCACCGTCAACGGAAACGTCACGCTCTCTTCGACAAACTATGTGACGGATGAGGCGCGGAAGGCGATGCTGCTCCTGTCCGGCGCGGGTGGGTTCACCATTACCGTTCCGGGCGTCTCCAAGTTTTATTGGGTCCGGAATGCCTGTTCTGCGGCGGTTATCTTCTCAGCCGGCGGCACGACTGCAAGCGTCCCGGCTGGGCAGCTTAGGGCTGTCATAACAGACGGCACGGACTGTTACGTCTCGGACGACGGCGCGTCTCTGGCATATGTAAACGCAACCTTCCTTCCTCTCGCGGGAGGTACGCTGACGGGGGCGCTGACGCTCAACGCCGCGCCGACAGTCGATCTGCACGCTTCAACGAAGAAGTATGTTGATGATGCGGCGCTGTCGGCAACGCTTGGTTATCCGGCGCTTCCGAGCAATTCGCTAAAGTATCTGCGGGTCAACGCGGGCGAGACGGCGATTGAGTGGGCTGCGGTTGATCTCTCGACCTATCAGCCCCTCGACGCTGATCTGACTGCGATTGCGGCCCTCACCACAGCCGCCTATGGCCGCAACACTCTCACATGGGCAGAGGCGACCACGAGCGGCAACGTCAATCCGTGCGTGGTGCGGACGCGGTACTATGTGGACACTGGCACGGCTGCGCGGACGCTGACCCTGCCTGCCGCGCCTTCGGATGGCGATGAGATCATCTTCATCGACAAGGACGGCAACGCCGGGACGAACAACATAACGATAGCGCGCAACGGCAAAGAGATTGCGAGCGATGCATCGGATCTCGTCATCAATACAAATTACGCAGCCTGCCGTCTTCGCTATCGAACGGCGACAACTGATTGGGAGTTCATGGTCCTGTGACGAACTATACCGATCTCATTTCTGGCGGCGGCATGAAAGTGCTTGCTGAAACGACATACACGGCCAATGGCACGCACACGTGGAACGCAAAAACCAAAATGGTGATGGTTGTTCTGGTAGGCGCTGGTGGTGGCGGTGGCAGTGGTGGAGTACGGGCGACTGGTACCGCATCGGGCGGCGGCGGCGGCGGTGCGGGGGGGTCAATTCTAAATTATTACGGACCTAGATCAGCATTTGCTGCGTCCCCCTCTGTGACGATTCCTGCTGGTGGAGCGGGAGGAGCCGCTGTCAGCGCGTCTTCCAATACGGCTGGCAATAATGGAACCGCAGGTGGAACAGCTATTTTCGATATTCTTAGAGCGGTTGGCGGTAATAGCGGTGGCGCTGGAACTATTAATGGTAACGCTGCTCCCGGAGGAGCCGCTGCTTTAAACGCTATAATGCAATTCACAGGCGCAACGTCCCAGACGGGCAGCGGAGGTGATGGAGGAGCTGAAGTAACTTCGAGCGCAGGTGGCGACGGCAGCATTTATTTTATTGCTGCTGGAGCAGGTGGTGGTGGTGGAACAAACTTCGCGGCTCGCAATGGCGGCAGGGGATACAATGGCATAGCAAGTGCCGCTGCTGCTGGTGCAGCCGGAGCAAACCCGGGTAATCCGGGTGCAGCCGGTGTCGCTGGTTCTGCTGCCAGCGGGATAGGCGGTGGCGGTGGCGGTGGTGGAGCAATTTCTAGCGCAGCTAATACGACTTCTGGTACAGGCGGCGCTGGCGGTGCGGCAGGAGGCGGCGGCGGCGGCGGCGGCGGCGGCACCCACAACAGCGGCACAGCAACTTCAGGAGCTGGTGGTGCAGGTGGACGCGGTGAAATTTATGTCGCGGAGTTTGGATGATGATCAAAAGATACGCCATTATTGCAAACGGCAAAGTTGATAACATCTGCCTCTGGGACGGTGTTACGCCGTGGACGCCGAATGCGGGCACCGAGGTTGTTGAAGCGCCCGACAACATTGGCCCCGGATGGATTGTTGATGGCGAAGGGTTTGTTCCGCCACCGCCACCGCCTCCACCTGAAAAGGTCACGTTGAGCCGCTGGCTGTCTGCTCTTCACACCAGCCCGCAGCGCGTTGCGTGGAGCCGCGCGCAGGAAATGTCGCGTCAGCTCGCGATGGGATCGCCTGACCTTGATGGCGAGACAGCGGAGACGCTTGCAGCGCTTGAGACGGTTGGCGAGTGGTTCATGGTCGCGCAGGTCACTGGCGAGGTCACGCTTGCGGACGATGCCATTTATCAGGCTGGTTTGACGCTTGGCGTTTACGCGAGCCAGTCGGACGTTGATCGCATCAAGTCCGACACGGCACCGTGAACAGGCGTTTTCCCCTGACGATAGGCCCTGGCATCGTTGATGACGATACCGTCACGGCGATCAATACGGGCAATTGGGCTGATGCTTCGCTAGTGCGCTTCTGGCGTGGCCTAGCGCAGACCATCAACGGTTGGGAGACCAACACCACCGACACGTTCAGCGGCATCTGCCGGGGCATGTTCGCATGGCGTGACAATGCGGGCTTGCTCAACATCGCAATCGGGACGCACACCGGGCTTTATGTCTGGAACGACGGGACAATCTACAACATCACGCCGGCTGACGAGGCGCTCCTTGAGGAAGATGGCGACGATTTGCTGCTTGAGGACGGCACGGCCTTCCTGCTGGAATCGACATTCACCGCGGGCAATGTGGACGGATATGGCGGCGCAGGATACGGAACTGGTGCGTATGGCACGGGCGATTATGGCTCGCCAACAGAGGTTGATGCATTCCCGCTGACGTGGAGCTTCGACAGCTTCGGGGAGGCGCTGATCGCATGTCCGCGCGGACAGGCTGTTTACATCTGGGAGAATAACACCGCTGCGCCCGCTGTGAGGGTGTCTGGAGCGCCGACGCGAAATACGTGGGTGGCGGTGACCAAGGAGCGCCAGATCATCTGCTACGGCACGCTGGAAGAGATTTCCGGGGCATACAATCCGCGCTGCATCCGCTGGAGCGATTTCGAGACAACGACGACATGGACGACGACGGCCACGAACAACGCTGGCGAATACATCCTTGAGAGCGCGGGTCGCATTGTCTCGGCGCGCAAAACGGCGCAGGGCTTCTTCGTCTGGACTGAGGCAGAACTGTTCTTCCAGACGTTTCTAGGCGATCCGTCTCAGACCTTCCTGTTCCAGCGCCAGGGTACGGGCTGCGGCCTGATCGGGCCGAATGCTGCGACCGTATCGGGATCGACCGCGTACTGGGTGACGCCCGGCGTTGAGTTTTTGACTGCTGGCATTGGCGCTGAGCCGCAGGGATTGCAGAGCCCGCTTCGGCGCGAACTGTTCGACAATCTCGCCCCGGTGCAGCAAGAGAAGATTTACGCTGCCACGCTGAGCCGGTTCAACGAGGTCTGGTGGTTCTATCCCGATGTGAGAGACGGCGACGGGCTTGAGTGCTCGCGTGCTGTGTGTGTGTCCACGGTCGGCAATGGGTGGATGAAGCATCAACTGGCGCGCACGGCGTACATCGATTCAAACCCGATGGAATATGCTGCTGCGTGTGATCCGAGTGGCTACATTTACTGGCACGAGAAGGGTACGTCTGCGAATGGCGGGGTAATGAACGCCTTTGCCGAGACGGGCGATATCCAGATGTCCGAGGGTGCATCCGTCATGCTGATGCGCGGGATGTGGCCTGACGTGGACGATCAGGTCGGAAGTCTATCGCTTAGTGTGAAAACGAAATTGTTCCCGCAGTCGGACTATCAGACGTTCGGCCCGTATTCGCTTGCGGTTAGCTCTGACAAAATAGATTTTATGGCCTCTGGGCGGTTCATTTCTTTGAGAATTGAGAGCAATACTGCCCCCACCTTTTGGAGAATTTCGCCCTTTAACGTTGAGGGCACAGTCAGGGGTGAGAGATGAAAAAACCTGGTTGCGCGAAGACGGGCTGCACTGAACGGCAGGGTGATTTTCTTGACGGTCTCGTGTCCTCTCGGGCAACTGATTGCATCGTGTGGCCTTACAAGTTCAACAAAAAAGGTTACGCAGTTTGTTATTATGGGGCTAAAGCGGACGTAGCTTCTCGTGTGATCTGCCGTTTAAAACATGGCAGCAAGCCATTCCCTGAAGCTCAAGCCGCGCACAACTGTGGCAACCGCTCATGTGTGAATCCAAATCACATAGAGTGGAAAACGCCCAAGCAGAACTCAGATGACAAGTACACACACGGGACCATGCCGCGCGGTGAGCGCATTGCTGTGGCTCGTTTCACTCGTGCGGAAGTGCTTAATATTATTGGCGACACTCGACCGTTCAGGGAGATCGCCGCGCATTACGGCTGCCCCACGCGGACGATCGCCAACATACGCTCCGGGCGACAGTGGGGCTGGCTTACCAAGGATTTGCCGAGAGGCAAGCGTATCAAGGACGTCCCGTATGGCGAGGGCCACACGAACGCCAAGCTGACCGAAGCGCAAGTTCTAGAGATTTATGCAGATACTCGCGCCGCTCGGGTAATCGCGCCGCAGTATGGTGTCCACAAGAATGCGGTTCTCAATATCCGCAACGGCGAAACGTGGGCATGGCTCACTGGCGCTAGGAAAGCCGCGTGAAAATGCTGGATCGCTGCGCACCATTTCTTGAAGCCGCGCTGGCTCGCGCGGACGAGGGCTTCACGATGGACGACATCGCGCGCGAAGTTGCAAGCGGTCAGGCTATTCTCTGGCCGGGGCTCAACTCTGCTGCGGTGACTTACGTGCGCCCGATGAAGGCGATGCATGTGTGGGCGGCCGGCGGCGATCTGGGCGAGCTTCGTGAGATGGCGAAGGCGGCTGAAGCGCTGTCAGTCAGGCTTGGCTGTGACGCTATCATGGCCGGCGGACGTGATGGTTGGGCAAGGGCGCTGCGCGCAACCGGTTGGCAAAGCTACGCAATGAAGGAATTGGGCCAATGAGTTTGTCGGGTTCAAAGTCGAAGACCAAAGCCTCCGAAACCTTCAAGAAGCAGGAAAACCAGACCACGTCTGGCGTTCAGACTTCGTCGCAGAGCCTTAACCCGTGGTCGCTTGAGCAATACAATACTGGCCGCACCGGCATCCTCGGCACGCTCGACAACTACAACCAGAACAGCCCGTACAAGGCTTACAGCGGCCCACTGACAGCAGGGCTCACGGACGCGGAGAGGCAGGCGCGTGCATTGATCAGCGCCAGGCAGGGCCAGAGCGGCCTTCTGGGCCAATCTACTGACATGATCTCCCGCGCATCGAACGCGGGGCCAAATCTCACGGAGGCGGCGAGAGTTGATGGGCTGATGGGCTATAATCCCCAGCAGTATGGCGGGACATCCGTCAACAACGCCATCACGGCCAACGCGCCGACCTACGATCCCCTGGCGACGGTCAGGGCGCAACAGTTGGGTCAGGCCTCGCAGGTGAACGCTCCCAACATGGGCGCCCTGTCGTCGGTGAACGCTCCAAACCTCGGCGCCGCTCAGTCAGTGAACGCTCCAAACCTCGGCCAGGTTCGTCAGGTCACAGCTCCGAATCTTGGCAAGGCCAACACGTTTGAGGCTGCTATGGCTGGTTCGGCACAGATCGGTGCGATGGATCAGATCGGCAACCGGCTTGGCGAGATCGACAAGTACCAGAACCCGGAATTGTCGCGTGTCGTGGATACGACGCTCGCGAGCTACGATGAGGACGCTGCTCGCCAACGCGCTCGAATGCAGGCGCAGGGCGCAGCGGCCGGCAAGTTCGGCGGCTCGCGTTTTGGCGTTGAGCAGGGTGTGTTCGGCGCAGATGTCGCGCGCAACCGTGCAGGGGTCGAGGCTGGATTGCGCTCGAATGCGTATGACCGCGCAACTGGTCTTCTTGGCTCTGACGTTGGCACGGTCAATCAGGGACGTATTGCGCAGGCTGGGATGGATCAGCAGGCTAACATGGCCAACGCGGCTGCCCAGAATGCAGCGCGTGCGTCGAACACGGCGGCTCAAAACCAGTTCCTCATGCAGCAGGGCCTCCTCGGATTTGAGGCTGACCGAACCAACACTGGCGCTGCAAACGCTCGCGATAGCGAACGCGCAGGCTTCGACTTCAACGCTGCTTCACAAAACATGGCGGCTCAGAACCAGAGGGATTCCGAGCGGGCCGGATATGATTTCAACGCCAACACATTCAATGCTGGTGCTGCAAATCAGCGTGCATCGGAACGGGCAGGCTACGACTTCAACGCGAGCCGGGACAACGCCGGGGCGCAGAACCAGTTTGCGCTTCAGCAGGCTCAATTTGGCCAGACCGCCGACATGGCGAACATGGACGCGCAGAACCAGCGTTCGCGCGAACTCGCAGCTTCGCGGACACAGAACGAGCAATTCAACGCCGCTTCGCAGAACCAGCGCGAGAGCGAGCGTGCGCAGATGCAGCAGCAGACTGGCTTGTTCAATGCTGGCGCTGCCAACGATGCGTCACGCTTCGGCGCAGACGTCAACAATCAGGGCCTCCTGGCGAACGCTGGCTATCAGCAGCAGGCGAACCTCACGAACGCGCAGGCGCGCGAGCAGGCGCTCTCACGCCAGATGCAGGGCGGTGGCTTGCTTGCCAATGTGCAAGGCCAGCAGTTCGGCCAGGACATGCAGGTTGCGGATTCACTCCGTCAGATGGGCATGGACGAGCGCCAGATCGCAGACCTCCAGATCCTCCGCGAGATGGCGCAATACGACAGACAGGCGGCGGACCAGCTCCAGCGTGTCCAGATGCAGCTTCAGGCTCAGTTCGGCCTTCTCGGCGCGGCTCCGATGCTCACGGACTCAAGGCAGACGACCGATGGGACGATGAGCGGCACGCAGAGCGGGACGGGCAGCTCGACGAGCAAGACGAGCGGCATGGAGTGGGGCCTTGATTTCGGCAAAATGTTTGGCATGGGTCCGTCTACACCCGCCACCGTCACATAAGCAGACCGCGCTGTAGCCTCCCAACTGATTCATCGCAGCATATCCCTTTTCGTAGCGGCTCATAAGCCGCGCAAGGACTAATCGCCATGCCCTTCGGACTGATTGGATCGGAAGCCCGGAAACTGAAGCAGCGCGCTGTCCAGCAGGCGCTACTCGCCCAGCAGGCGCCTGTTGTGGCGCCCGTGGACACCGCTGTACCGCCAGCCCAGACACGGCGCGGGATGATCGGCGGCATGTCGCCATTAGCTCAAGACGTCGGTAGACGCGGCATGGACCGTATGCCGACAGTCTCACGAGAAGCCACCAAGCTCTCAAAACAGGGCATGGCGCTTCCTGCGCCTGTGGCTGGGCCTGTCAATGACGGCGGTGTCTTCCGTTTCTTTGGCTACAAGCCGGACGAGACGGGTCAGGAACTCGGAGAGTGGATGTTCTCCGACCGTCAGGCTGTGCAAAACGCGAAGGCCGAGCAACTAGCGCGACAAGAGGCAGACGCGGCGGAACGGCGGAAGGTTCAGCAGGAGGCGGAAATCACCCGTCTCATGGGGTCCAAAGACCCGCAGGACCGGATGCGGCTTGCCTACATGATGGGCGATTCCAAACTTGGCGAAAATCTCGCCACCAACTTCGCTGCGGCAAATGTAAACGCGGGCGATTCGCGGGTCAGTGGCTTTGGCGATGTCTACACGGCTCCCAAATTCGGCGTTGATGGCGGATATGGCTACACGCAGACGCCGGAAGGTATTGAGTGGCAGGACCAGCGCGGCCAGAATTACGCCGAGGACAATGACGCTGCCGTAACTGCTGAAACCATCCGCAACAACAACATGACCAACTCGCTTGGTCGCGACCGTCTCGGTGTTGATCGCGACCGTCTGACGTTTGATCAGGGCGAGGCGACGCGCAAAGCCGCACAAGAAGCAGACGGTGGGGCTGTATTCGAAGGCTCGCAGCTCGCGACGATCTACAACAAGAGCATGGCCGACCTTGAAGAAGACAAAGCGCGTCAGGGCGATCTGGACACGATCGCCGGCGCTTCCACGCAATTCATGGATGTCGTCAAAGGAGACGATTGGCTGCAAGGCGCAGGCATCTTCAATGACTTGATGCAGGCGGGCAGCACCAGAACTTCGGAAGCCAAAAAGCTGACCGACACGATTGCCCCGCTCATTCGCAGGCCGGGTTCGGGTGGTAACTCGGACGCTGACGTCACGATGTTCAAGAATTCGGTTGTGAGCGTGAACAACACGCCGCAGTCCAACAAGCTGGCGACAGAGCAGGCCGTAGCGTTGCAGCAGCGTGGCCAGCAGTACGTCAATTTCCTGACGCGGACTATTGACCCGCGCGACCCGCAGTCGAAGCAGAAAGCCGACGCGATGTGGAACCTCTACAAGCAGGAGAACAATTTGTTCGACTCGCAGTCAGGCAAGGTGAAGACAGTTCCGACCTTTGATGATTGGCTAAACGTCAAGATGGGCAAGGCTCCCCCGGCCAATTCATTCCTAGGCAAGCGTGTTCAGTCGGCTGTTTCCGCCATCGCCCCGCCGCAAGACGATGTCTCTGACCTTCTGGAAAAGTATCTCCAATGACCAGAGAAGAATTAGCAGCAGCCCTCCGCAAAGCTGACGCGGCAGGGAACGCGGATGATGCGCGGCGTCTGGCGGGCGCAATCCGTCAGCTTGATGCGGGATCATCGGTCAAGCCAACCGTGCGGGCTCCCGCGCGGCCCGCAATGGACCCGCTGCACATGGTCAAGCCAGCAGCGCGTGCGCAGGTTGCGGCGAACCAGCCGAGGCGCAACCTTCCCATGTCCCCGCTCGGGCCGGGGAACGAACGCTATGCACCGCGCAGACCACCAGGACAGGGCGATCCACTGGCTCCTGCCAATCCGCAAGCGGCAGCGGCCAATGTGGACGCTCAGCAGCGGGCGCGCGGCCTTGTTCCGTACACTCACGCGCCAACGGGTGAGACTTACTGGCGCCCCGATCCTGCAAAGCAGGTTGCAGACGCAAATGCTCAGTTCAGGGCGCGAGAAGCTGCCAAGGCGACAGGCGATCAGGCGCAAGCCGAATACGACGGCTTCCGCAATTCGCGCCCCGACTGGATGAACCAGACGAGCGACGCCATCCGGGGAGGCTTTGCAGCGACCGAGAATGCTGCATTCGGTGCAGTTAATGCTGGTCTTGATGCTGTCGATCCTCGCCGCAAAGCCTCGCAGTTCATCACCCAGAACGTCACGCCTGCCGCCGAGCAGTTGGGTCGAAGCGTTGGCGGCTTCATCGAAGGCCCATCGGGACGCTTCGGCGGCATGGCTGGCCCTGCTGCTGGGGCGATAATGGGCGGAGTTTCAGAACTTGGCGCGACAATGGCTCGCGACCCGCAGGATGCATCAACGCAGATCGTGACGGCGCTGGAACCGACCAGCCAGCTTGCTCGTGGCGTAAACACGACCGGCGATGCTTTTGACGCGGCTATGGGTGGAAATTTCGGACGCTCAGGCAATCTGATGGCGCAGGCGGTGCCTGACCTCATTGGCGGTACGGGCGTGCTTCCCGCCATGTCAATTACAGCCAATGCAATGCGTACTGCCGTCCGCGCGCCTCAACGCGCGCTGGCTGAGCAGATCGCCCGCATTCAGCCGCTTCCCGCCAGTGGGCGCGTGCCGACGTCTGCACCGCGGGCTGTGCCACCTATGGCTGCGGCCGGCGCTGGCGGTCCTCCTCCTGCCGCTCCAGCAGCGCCAGGGCCTCCCGTTCCTTCCCGCTCCCGCGCCGAACAGCGCGCCGATGACATCTTCATCAAGAAGATGGAAGCGGACGGCGTGACGGTGGAAGACCTCAGCAAGATCCAAGCGAGGCTTGCCCGCCGTGGCGACAGTGGCGTCTATGAGACATCCGGCGAAATCGCTGCAATGACGGACAAGTCGTCAGGCGCGAACCTGCGTGGCCTCCAGATGGCGGGCGGGGCCGCTCCGGGGCCATTGCAGGAAGCGCTTGTTGGCATTGTCAACCAGAACACTGACAAGCTCTCGTCTCGGCTGAGCCGTGGCGCAACGCGCGCGACGGGCCAAAAGGCAGACAATGCCGTCGCCACGCTGAACGAACTGGAAACCCGTCTTCGCACTGAAGCAGCCCCGGCTTATGACGCAGCATACGCCACCCCTGTCGATCCGAAGGTCTTTGCGAACGAACTCGTGCCGGTCCTGAATACGCCGAGTGGGCAGAAGGCCCTTCAGTCTGCCCGCAACAACCTCGCGTCAGTAGCGGCTGACCTTCAGGCGCGTGCAGCGCGCGGGGCATCTGAGCGTGCGATGATGGAATCGCAGCGCGCTCAGGCAGCGGTCAAATCGATCGACGACTACATGGCCGATCCGGTTCGCGGGACGGCTATTCCGACGACGATGGCGCTTGACTACACGAAGCGCGCCTTTGACGATGTCATCGCAAATGCTGGATTTGGTTCGGACACGGCCCGCATTGTCGGCGGAACGAAGCGCAACTTTGCCGACAGCGTCAGCCAGGCCACGGGCGGCAATTACGGCAATGCGCTTGGCGTGTTCGAGGATGTCAAACGCCTAGAAGATGCTTTCGAGGTTGGCACTGACGCGCTGAACAAGAAAACGTGGCAGCTTGAGCGCGACATTGCGAAGGGCCGGTCAGGATCGCCTTGGACCGCTGGCGAGGTCGAAGCCCTTGCTATGGGCGTTGCCCGCAACATCGAGGATCTGATCGAGGCTAACAACCAGAGCGCGCTGACCAAACTTCTAAAGGACAAGGCGCTCAAGAACGTGGCGACGGCGCTTGGCAGTCAGAAAGCTGCTGACATGTTTGAGGAGACTATCCGCAGGCTTGGCGCAAACCGTGAGTGGGGCCGTCGCGTTGCTGGTGGCTCCGACACGGCGATGCGTCAGGCGGCTATCCGTGACGCTGGCATGGAAGGCGAGGACGCTGTCACGCGCACGCTGGACCGTATCGAAACATCGGGCAACCAGTTTTCGCTTCCGGGTCTTGTCAACGACGTTGCGGTCAAGCCGATCGCGCGCACGGCCAAGGACATCTACCAGCGTCTCCGCTATCCTGGCGTTTACGATGAGGAAGTGAACCGCGCACTGATCCCGCTCATCGGGAAGCCGATGACCGAAGCCAATCTCAACGAGGTCATCCGCCGCGTTGAAGCGCGACTGGTCGAGAAGGGAAAGATCCCTCCGGCTCAGCCTGCTGCGGCTGCTGGACCGCCTACAAGGCGCACGCGAGGCCCCGGAGGCAATCCGCCCGGCTCGACTTCGCCCGCGTCTGCGACTGGCACAGGCATAGTTGCGGGCGGCGTCCTCGGGGCGATGGCTCCCGCTGATGATGAGAACCAGCAGTTGATAAACGCGCTCTTCGGGGCAGGCGTTGGAGGAGGCATAGCTGGCGGCGCGGCCAAGTTCGCTCAGGGCTCCATGCCGAAGGGGCCTCCGAGGATGCTCTCCCGAGTGGCCGCAGGCGGGGCGGCTGGCGGTATCGCTGGCGGCGTAGCTGGTGAGGCTGTTGGGCAGGAAGACCTCACAGGCAAGATCACCGAGACAGAGCAGACCATTGCTGATCTCAAGAAAGCAATGGCTGATCTGGATAAGATTACCGACCCGTTTGAGAAGCAGCGCTTTCTCAAGGCTCAGGGCTACTATGCTGGCAAGATCGACGGCAGCATCATGGGCAAGACGACCGAAGGCATAGAGCGCTGGAAGGGCAAGAAAGAGGCCGATCTGAAAAAGGCAGAATCCGAGCGCAAGGATCTCGTGCGGCGTGACGCTTTGCAGAGCAACCGGCCCGATCCGTTGATGATGGCCCTGCGTGAGTATGGCCCTGCGGTGCTTGGCATCGGCGCTCTGTTTGGCATGAAATACATGCGCGGAGGGGCGGCAAAAGCCTCGGTCAAGACCGCAGAGGCGGAATCCAAAAAGCTCAACAGGCTGATTACTAAAGGTCCGGTTACTGGCGCTCTCAACAAGAGAGATGAGAACAGGTTCTCGAACCTCAACAAGCTCTGGCAAAAGGGCGGGGCAAGCAAGGAAGAGCTTCCGTTCAAACAGGACAGCGTTGGTAACTACAAGCCGAACGGCAAGGCGAAACTGCCTGAAGAACTGTTTGCTGATAGCGGTGTCTGGCAGACCGTCACCAAGTACGTGAAGGGCAAGGACGTGGCTATCATTCTAGGCGGTGGCCTGGATGTCGCCATCGCTCAGCCATTCATCGAGAAGGCCAACGAGAACCTGACCAAAGCTGAAGCTGCATGGAACGACACCCCAAGCGATGAAACAGCCAAAGCGCTGGAAGATGCCAAGAACGAAGTTGCCGCTTATACGCTGTTGCAGCGCATCGGCATGGGCGTTGCGGCTGGACGTGTGCTCGGAAAGTTCGGCGGCGCATACGCCAAGCCAATGCCAAACATTCCGGCTGCGGCTTCAGAGCAGGCAAAGCTTAAGCAGTTCATCGCTGGCAGGAGGCCCCCGCCACAGCCTCGCACTCCGCGTGGTCCGCCGCCCGCACCGCCGCCCGCACCGCCTGCCGCACCGCCAGCGCCACCTTCAGCGCAGCTTCCGCTCCCGCTTATAGGCGGCGGCAAGAAGAAGCCCTGACATCAGGCCGACCGAGCTGATTACAAGCGCAACCGACACCACGGTTGGGTTCACGTAGTTATTGCCGAAGAACGTCTCGAAAAGGCCCGCCAGAAGCACAGCCTGCATGAGTGAGATAAACAGCTCGCTTCTGAGTATTCTCAGCATCCCGCGTCTCCAAATCAGGCGCAGACCTTAACACATTCGTTAACGCGACCCAACAGCCCTCGCGCAAGCCGGGAGTTTCAGAACATCATGAAAACACAGCTCAACTTGTCGCCTCGCGAATGGCTCCTGAGCCGACGCCGCGGGCTGACCAATGCGCAGCTCACGGACATGGTCGAGCACGCGCTCTGGGGCGATGTTCCAGAGCCTGAACCCGCTCCGCTCCTCCCCGCGCCTGATGCGCTGATGGCGGACTACGGGCAAATCGGCGATGGCTATGACGACATAACTGGCGACGATCTGCTTGACGCTTTCGAGCAGGACGAGGCGGAGGCCACAGCGGTCATCCAGGTTCTGTCATCGACACGCCAGCGTCATCTCAGCGAGCAACTGAACGTCGAGAAGGCACGACTTCGTCGCGAGCACATGCTGACAGACCAGGCCAATCCGCGTGAGGCATCGATCGACCGTCTGCTGGGGCTGCTGACGCGTCGTGGCGACTGAGGGACTGAGCTACGGGGCGGGCAATGACCGAGATATCTCATCGCGAGATCGCAGAGATCGAGCGGCAGCGCGATGCGTTTGCGCGCCTTGATCGCATCGGCAACGCGGAGCGCGATCTGGCGGTTCTGAGGACGCGCTTTGAGGCGGCGTTCGACACGTTCCTGAAAGAGCTTGCGCGATCGGTTTCGGGCGAAGACCTGAAAGAACTGAAGCGAGAATGGGAGAAGGCATTGCGTGACGCAATGAACGGCGTTTCTGACCTGGTGAAGACTGCGAACGATCAGCAGTCAGCGGCCATCATTGCCCGTGTCGAGATGATGCTTCTGCATCAGCACGAGCGCGCGGCGGAGGAAGGCAAGCGCACACGGCAGGAGTTCATCCGCTACGTTGTCGGCTTTGCGCTGACCATCCTGAGTGCGCTGCTGATCTTCTGGATCACTGAACGCGCTTAGCGCAACACAGGGGCAGGGCATGAACAAGTTTCTCAACTCGTTCTTGGAGTTCAAGAACGAAGCCGACGCCACGCGCAAGTTTGCGCTGTTCGCTGTCGTCATCATCACGCTTGGCCTCGCATCTCTGAGCGTCACCGGCGTTGTGGCGACTGCCAACTGGTCATTGCTTTCCGCGCTGCCCATCATCGCGCTGGTTTTCGCGGTCCTCGGCGCTGAACTGCTCGCGACGGTGGCATTTATCCGGATGCTGACCGCATCGACGATGGCGCGCAAAGTGGCGGGCGCTTTCATCTTCTTGGGCCTCGCAGCCGTGGGCGTCCACAACGCCGAAAACGGCGCAAAGGTGGTCTGGCCGGAACGCTTTGCCGAGAGCTCGTCCTCGCTTGAAGCCAAGGCAGCACTAGCCGGCGAGGAGGCAGCAACGTTGGGTGTAGCGCAGCAGGCGGCGATCAGCGGGACCGGCGCAGAACTGGAGCGCGTCAGGACGCAGATCGCAGAGCTTCGCACCGAACAGACCGTAATGGCATCGATGTCGCCAGAGGGTATCAGCAAGGCTCAAAGCCTCCTGCTTGCCCAAGGGCTCTATTTCGGCAGCGTGGACGGCATCAGGCAAGACAAGACCGAGAGCGCCATGCGTGCGCGCGGCGAGGCTATCCAAGGCGAACTGGCGACCCTCAGAGCGCGTGAAGACGGGCTGATGCAGGGGCAGGCGAGCCCGGTTCAGCAGGCTACATCTGACCGGCGCTTGCTTCAGATCCAGCAGGCCGATGCGGCTAACGCGGCGTTCTGGGCAGGCATCTGGCTGATCCTTATGCTGTGCGTGCTCGAGGGCGCGCGGTCGCTTTCGCTCTGGGCCTACATCACAGACATCAGCTCGACCGAGGCGCAACGTGATCGGGACTGGACCGATGAACTCGCAGCGTTGCGTCACCAGCAGGAGCGGGCGCGGATCATCGCTGAGACGAACGCGACGGTTGCTGCTTACTCAGCCCCGCCTGAGCCTGTAGCTGCTGCGCCTGTAGCGGTTGAGCCTTCCCCGGCTCCCATCCCCGCCCCAGAGCCAGAACCCGCACCAGTGGCCTTGCAAGAGCCAGAACCGCTGGTGCTGGTCGAGCCGGTTGAGATGACGGACCAGCAGCGCGCGGCGCGTCAGGGCGGTCTTGCAGCCCAGCATCAGCGTCGTGCGGACAAAGCCGAGCGCCTGCTCGTGATTGGTCCTGTCTCAACCCTCGATGCAACCCTTGATGCAACTCTTGCCGCGAAAGTTGCCGCAGAATGAAACTTTCTCGCGTGGCCGGAATCGATCTCGGATCAAGCAACAGCAGCATCGCCTGGTACAACGGGCGCGTGTCGGAAGTCATCTCCGTCGATGGCTCGCCGCTCATGCCCAGCGTTGTCACCATCGTCCCTGCCGATGCAGTGGCAGCGGGCGAGAGCCAGATATTCGTGGGCCTTGACGGCATTGAGGCGGGCAAGCGTTTCCCCGATTTCTGCTTCAGGCTGGCGAAGCGCAAGCTGGGCGAGATGTTCCACCCGGACGAGGATCAGGGCTACCAGACGGTCGCCGGTCCTGATGGCAGCCTGCACTATCAGGGGCCAGACGGCCACACCTATAGCCCCGTCGAAATTTGCTCGATGCTCATTGCTAAACTGCTTGATGCAGCAACGGCGAAGTTCAAGGGCGAAAAGCCGGATGGCGCGGTGATCTGCGTGCCGGCGACGTTCTCCCCGTCACAGCGCAAAGCCGTCGAGGAAGCAGGCCGCACGGCTGGTCTTGCCTATGTCGAACTGATGGACGAGCCGACTGCGGCGGCTTTGGCCTATGGCTACGATTTCAAAAAGGTCCGTCGGATTGCCGTCCTCGATGTGGGTGGCGGCACGACGGATGTGTCGATCATCCAGACAGGCTCTGGCCTCGTCACTGTGCTCGGTACAGGCGGCTCGTCCATCACGGGCGGGTCTGATGTGGATGCCATTCTAGGCCGATACATCGTCAACAAGTGGGCGACGGATCACGAGGGCAGCGACCTTGCCGTCGATGACACCGCAATGAGCCTTGTTCTTCAGGAAGCAGAGGACGTGAAGAAGCGCCTCTCTCGCAAAGTCAAATCGGAGTTCCGCATCAAGGATTTCGACCGCTCGCCGGGCGGGACGGACCTCCACATGGACTACATTGTAGATCGTCCGCTGCTTGAACATCTCTCGCAAGACCTGCTCAAGCGGATGCGCGCTGCCTGCCTCGTCGCCATCGCGGAGGCTACGCGGAAGGACGCCAATTTCTCAGCTAGGCGTGACCTGAACGACGTGGTCCTCGTCGGGGGTGGAAGCCGGATGCCGGCCGTGCAAGCGATGGCGCGCGATGTGTTCGGGCAAGAGGCAAAAACCGACATCGACTGCGAGATTGCCGTGGCGCTTGGCGCTGCGATCCGTGCCGCTGTGCTTGAGGGCCGGAAGTCCGATCTGACGGTACAGGACATCCTTGCCTACAACGTCGCCATCGAGGTATACGACAAGGTCGAGGGCGTGGCGTCCGTCATCATCCCCCGTGGCACGCCATATCCGAGTGAGAAGGAAGCGGCGTTCTTCCTCACGAACCGCGAGCCGGGCCAGAGCGTCATGCCTGTACGCATCGTGGCAGGCGACCATGACCGCGCCGCTTCCTGTGAGCTGCTTCACAGCATCAACGTGCCGCTTGAGCCAGGCGAACCGCGCGCAGCGCGTGTGCCGTTCACGGTCGGCCTCAACAGCCGCGGCGAGGCGTATGGTCGTGTCGGCGAAATCGAGTGGGGCTCAGCGTGAACGATCATCACCGGCTGAACGTTCACGGCCTCGATCTGCTCACGTATTTCGAGAAGGGCGATCCGTCTGTCGCGCTCTCGGAAAACGGCGCAGCGCTTGAGCCCTACGTCTGCCCCGGCGACAAACTGACCATCGGTTACGGCTGCACGAAGTGGTTCGATGGCCGCGACATCGCGCCGACCGATCGCCTGCGTGATGAAGTCCAGGCGCGCGAGCTACTGACAGAGCAGCTTGTCGAGTACGAGGTTGCCGTCCGTGAACTGGTAACGGTCGAGCTGAACTCGAACCAGTTCTCGGCGTTGACGTGTTTCGCGTTCAACTGCGGGATCAAAGGCCTAGCTGGATCGACGCTTCTCAAGTACGTCAACGCCCGCCTCTACGATGACGCTGCCGACTCTTTCGGTATGTGGATTTACGCGACGTCGGGCCAGCACAAGCGTGCGCTCAGAGGATTGCTGAGACGCAGGTACGCCGAAGCTTGCTTGTGGATGGGCTACCAGTTCGAAGACGCGTGCGATGACGACTTTATCCGCATCAAGGTTGAGCGTCCCGTTGATCTGATCGGCACGGACAAGGTGCTGTTCAAGACGCCCTTCAAGGACGTGCTGGTCATCGCCCAGCGCTATCCGCTGCTTTCGCTCGACACCCCCGCGCCTTCGCCGCCCCAAGCGGACGAGGCGGCACAGCGGCAGGCCGACCCTGCCCGGACGCCTGCCGCTGGCGCTGCCTCCGTTATCGAAAAGCCTTCCGCCACTGTGAGTGGTCAAGCGGAAGCGGTGCCGGTCCAGCCAACGAAACCTGTGGCTCCCCAGCCTTCTGCGGTTGGACCGGCGCCTGCTCCCGTTGTTCTTCCCTCTCAGGCTCCAAAGCTTCCGCGCCTGCCTGATCCGCCCGTGCCAATCGGCCAGCAGACGAGCGCGGTGGATGGCGCAAAGCGCTCTGAGGAGTGGAGCAACGGCACGAAAGCGATGTGGCAGAGCAGGCGCTTCTACGGCCTCGTGCTCATCATGGCGGGGCGTCTGTGGATGCTCAAGACGGGCTCCAACGCATTCCTCGGCGCGGTGTCAGATCCGCTCGTGATGGAATTCATCGGCGGCTTTGGCGTCATGATTGCCGGCGAACTTGTCCAGAGCTGGGGCAGGGCGAAAGCAAAGAGGGCGCTGCATTGATCCTCGCAACAATCTGGGAATTTCTCAAGAAGGTTCCAGGCTGGGTCTGGCTCGTGGTGGCCGGCGTGCTCGTGGGCTTCACCTATGTCCAGCAGGAGAAGGCAAGGGCGCGGAAGGAAGTGAACGATCGGCGCGACAAGGAAGCCGCGGAGGTCGAGCGTGAAGTCATCTCAAACATTTCGGAGAATACCGATGAAGTTGTCCGCGAAGCTGACGCTGTGCGCAGCCATCCCTCTGCTAGCGTCCTGCCAAACCAAACCGGCGCAACCCTCAGCGACCCTCATTACCGCGACTGACAAGGCGATATGGCGCGAGGCTCTGTGCTCGACCGGCAAGGCGATCCTGATCTCGCGCAATGACATCCTGACGCTGGAAACAGCGGAGCAGATTGGCGACCACAACCATGCGCTGTGGTGCGCTTGCGATCATCTGCGCCCGACAACCTTTGACGCTGGCATTTGCCGCGTCTGATCCGTTTACCCCCGCCGCCTAGCGGCATTTACTCAAGGAGACTAAAGCCGTGGCCACCACTCAAATCTCTGTTCCCGATATCGATATGAAAATCTTCTGGCGTCGGTTCCGGGCTATCCTCTGGAGCGTCCTGATCGCGCTTGCGGTTACCGCGATCATTGTGCCTGATTTCGAGCCGATCCCGTTCCTGACCCCGGTCCGTAACTGGCTGATCCTGCTTGCTGTCGGCGTTGTCGCATGGCCCTACTTTGCCAAGCGCTGGAACGTCTAGGATCATCCGCATACCGCTATCCCCGGCGCTCTTGATGGCTACGGCTGTCCTGATCGCCGGGGCTGTTGGCGCTGGCATCTGGCTGCTTGGGCTGGAGCACGACTGCAAGGCGCGATGGGAGCGGTCAGGCTTTGCGGCTGAATACCGTCAGGGCTCGTGCCTCGTGCTTGCTGGCTCCCGCTGGCTTCCAGAGCGAGCCGTGAAGATTGTGGCCCCCGCACAATGCGCCCATCTCCCGACATAGTCCCGAAGTCGAAAACTCGAAACGCTCAAAACGCCTGCAAACAAAGGCGAAAGTGACGCTGCGGCAACGGTTTTTAAGTCTGGTGCGTCTACCAGTTCCGCCACGCCCGCATTTCCAGAACTGTCGCAAATTCAACGCTTTTCCGCCAGTCCTTCGCGTGACGCATGAGGCGCGTTCGGGGAACAGAGGGAATACGGAACCCCCAAGTACCGTGGAAAGTCCCGACATAGTCCCGAAGCGTGTTGCCAAGGCGTTCATTTCCGCGCCCGGTGCATGGTGTTCAAGGCGTCTCGCAGATCGCTTTCCGTGGCGTGGGCATAGCGCATGGTGGACTGTATCGAGGCGTGCCCCAGCATGCGCTGGGTGAGCCTCAGATTGCCCGTGGTGCGCAGGAGCGTGGTCGCCGCATGGTGGCGTGCCCCGTGGATTGCACGCGCCCCTAGCTCTGCCTTGGCCGCTGCCGTGCGCAGGCGGCTCATCAGCCCCCAATAGGTGTACGGGAACACGTAGGCGTCAGCCTGGCGCGTCGATGCCATCGCGGCCAGCGTGCGGGCGTGTTCCGACACTAGCGGGATGGTGAGCGTATCGCCCGCCTTGCGGTTGCGCAGGGTGAGGCGGGCGCCGACGCCGTCCACATCGGCCGGCAGGAAAAACAGCTCCCCGAACCGAAGCCCGTAAGTCAGCATCAGATCAAGCGCGAGGCGGGGCACAGGCTCCAGCCCGTCGCGCCACGCGTTGATTTCCGCGTCAGTGAACTCCCGCACGATGCCCTTGGGCTCCTTCAGCCGCACGGCCCGCCAGTCGATCGCGGGCAGGCTGCGGGCTCCCCAGACCTTCCGCGCGCGGTTGAGCAGCGGCCTTAGCGTGTGGTCGATCAGGTCGCGGTTGATCGTGGCTGGGGCAGGGGTGCGACCGGGATACTTGCGGCGCCTGCGGATCGCGTCGGCAATCGTCGCGGTGTCAATTTCCCGCAGCAGCTTGCCTTTGCCCACACAATCCAGCACGACATTGATGCGGCGTTGAAGGTCCACGGCCTCCGCCAGCGTGTGGTTTACCTCATCGAAATAGCGGCTCACCGCTATGTCGAGCGTTAAATCTCCGGCGTCCTGACCCGTGCCGGTCGCGGCTTCAAGTCGCTTCGCTCGCTCCACGGCTTCAGCGCTGCGGCGCGTCTCCTGGCCGGTCGAGCCATAGTAACGCCTCCCCCGGTAGACGAAGTCATAGTGCCAGTATCTGCCCTTGGGGTAGACGGACATGCCTTTGCCCCTTCTATGAATGCCTGAACGTCGCGGGGATCAAAGCGGAGACAACGTTTCCCGATCCTTACCACGCGCATGTCGCCATTGTCCGCAAGCGTGCGGACGGTCTTAGCGTCCACGCTGAGAAGCTCTGCAACCTGCTCCGTGGTAAGTAGCGGGCTCACGGCTCCACCTTCTTTGCGAGCGCCGCCTCCAACTCGCTCAGTCTTTTTGCCATTGTCTCAATGGTCGCGGCGGCTTCATTCAAGATCATCGCCGTCGCGGAATTGCGGTCTGCCCACGCGCGCTGGGCGTAGGCGCGAAGGTTGTCGGCTCGTTCTAGGTAGTTCATGGTCCTCTCCCTGTTGGCCAGCGCCACACCAGCACCAGCAGAACAATTCCCAGCCCCGCCATCGGCGCGGCGAGCATGACGCTTTCATAGAGGCGGTCGATTTCGACGGGGGTCATCGTGCTTCGACCTTTTGGTTCATCCGTTTGCGCAGGGACTTGTTGAATCCGCGCGATTGAATCTCGCTGGCGCTCTTAATCATTGATCCGCCGCGTTCCTTCCGGCGCTTGACTTGGCCGCTCTCGCCTCTGACGCGGCGCATGTGTCCGATGAGCGCCTGGTCCCCGACCGTCTTGACCTTCGCGCACGGCTTGCACGCCAGCTTGCGAAACCGCAGATCGTCGCAGATGTCGGCAGGCATCGTCTCGCGTGGCGGATCATGCTCGTCGATGATTTGGCCGCGCACGAGACGTTGTCCGCACAGGTAGCACTTGCCAGCCTGCTCTAGAAACTTCGTGGCGAAGTCGAACTTGCTGAGCGGCTTGCGCGGTCCCGGTTTCGGAAGCTGCTTCGGTGCGGTCGGGTCATACGGGAGCGTGTCAGTCGTCACGTCAGCCTCATCTCAGCACGACGGTTGGCCTCGGTAGAGCGCTGCTCCCAGCCCCGCATTTCAATGTAATTCAGGTTGATCTTCGCCCGGTTCGCAGCCGTCTTGGCGTTGACCATCTTCTTGAGATAGTCGCGCCATTCCTCCGACGCCTTGACGATGCGTTCGCGGTGCGAATCCGGAAGATCCGGGTCCAGATCGTTCTTCCGCTTTTCGAGGAACGCCGTTTTGCACTCCTCAAGCATCCGGGCCGCTGCGTCCTTGTCGCACCAGTCTTCCGCTGCTTCGCGGTAGATTTCGGAGTGAGGGCGGTTCTCCCCGTCGCGGCTCATGCTGCCAGCCTCTCCAGCTTGCCCAGCTTATCGAGAGTGTCCGCGACCTCGACCAGAAAGCCCTTCACTTCGCTTTCCAGTTCCTCGATCCTTGGGCCGTTGCGGTGCAGCCGTTTCACGAACAGTTGCAGGTGCGCCGGCAGACGCGGGTCGAAGCTGACATAGTCGCACCACTGGCGACCTGTGCAGGCCATTTGCCAGAGCATCTGCACCACGTACTTGTCGGGGATCTTGCCGCTCAGCAGCGTCTCAATGTGCGTTGCTGAGATCGGGCATTTGATCTCGATAAGCCCGTCCTCGCCCACATAGCCGTCAGGGCTGGCGCCGCTTTCCTTGATGTTCGGGTGATCTACGAAGCCTGCCGCGACCACGTCCACGTTGCGCATGAACTCATAGGCCGCGCGGGCTTCTGGCTCTTTCTCCGTGCCCCAAGCCATTGCTGCGTTGGTGTAGTTCTCTGCCGCTGTGCCAGTCAGGCGCTCACAGACTAGTTGAGCAGCGTAGTTGGTGCGCGACGTGCTGTAGCCGGTTTTCGTTTTGGCAATCACGTCAGAGACGCGGGACGCCGTGACCTTGCCGAGACGCTGGGCCTTCCATTCGGGTGTGCCTTGTTCGATCATTTCGCACCTACCATTGCGTCGGCTTTGGCCTTCAGTGCGGCGCGGGCCTGCTCAAACTTCTGGACCGTCATGGCGTCGAGGCGGTCTTCCTTGAGGTAGGCGGCAAATTTCTTTTCGTTGGTCGCGGTCTGCTTCATCAGTTCCCGCAGTTCGATTAGTTGATCGTCAGTAACGAACTCCACCTCTGGCTCACCACCAGCAGCCTGACCGTCATCGTCAGTCGTGCCTGTCTGGATGTTCAACAGGGCGCAGGCCGTGTAGCGCATACCGTAAGTGATTGATGACCCAACCGCCTGGACAGCATTCTTGCTGCCGCTGTTGTCAGCGGGCAGGACCAGCTCGTTCTCTTCCGTGTGGCCCTCGCGATGCGCCAGAATGGCGGTGATGCGGATAGCCTTTTCCTCGACCTTCGTGCGGAAGGACAGGGCAAAGCCATTGGCACCGAGAACCGGCGTCACCTTGGCCTGAATGTCTTCCCACTTGGCGTACTTGGCCGAGTTGTGGCCTCTGCCCTTTTCCTCGATGGCGGGCATCGCAGCAGCCATCTGCGCCAGCGCGCGGAAGTAGGCGGTGCGTGCATTGCGCGCGAGAACCTTCTCCTGCAACGCAAAGAGCTGATCCATCTTCGCGGCGTCAACGTCGGGGTTCAGAGCGGCCCGCTCGATGATTGCCATGACTGCGGCGTTCTCTGAGACGATGGGCTCAACCTGGCCCCGTAGTTCGTGCTTTGTAACGGCGGTCATGAGTTCCATTCCTTGCGCATGTTCACAGCAGCGGCGGCTGCAAGCGGGTTGATCCGGCTCGGCGCAGACAGCCACTCGTCCAGATCGAAAGTCTCATCGTGGTCGCAGGTGCAGCGGAACAGCTTGTCCTGTGCGTCTTCCAGCGCCTGCATCTTGCGGGTGAACTCAGCGACGACGCCTTCCAGCGTTGTGTAGCGGACGCCAGCTTTCTCTTCGTGCGGCAGGCGGTTGGCGAGCAGCATTTCAACGTGGGCGATCATGTGATTTCCTCATTGATCTCTGAAAGCAAAGCCATCGCAGCGTTCGGGACGGGCTCTCCGTAGCTGCCGTCAACAACGTCGCTGTAGGGCTCCAGATATTCGGCGCAGGCGACGAGCAGGGCTTCTAGCTTCTTGATGCGCAGGCGCTGCCGACCTACGTGTTTGGCAGCATCGTCAAGCATGCTGTGAAGCTGAGTGATATGCTCTTCGATGACTTGAACGTTGCTCATGCTGCACCTTTGATCGCTGCGAGGTACTCGCCACGACGCGCTAGTTCGGCGTCGATCTTGTCGATTGCCTGTGCAATGCGCGAAGCGCCGAGGATGAGGTCCGCATCGAACGCTTCACGGTGAAGCTTGATCGTCCGCAGACGAGCCTGTTTGAGAGATGCTGTCTCAGTTGAAGCAAGGGTGTGGTCAGCGCAATGCGAGAAGCCGTGCGTGCCGGGACCGAATTCTGCGCCGCACTGGCTGCATGATGTTTCGGGATAGATGGTCATCACAGAGCCCCCAGCAGGCGCTCGTCGCGGGCCAGATCGTTGTAATAGTCGGCGCGGTCCTCAGCAGCGGCCTCGCGCGCATCGCCAACGAACACTTCGTAAGCGCGCCATGCGTCGCTATCGATCTTCGCCCGATCCGCAGTCGATGTGGCGGACATCGGCAGCGTCTCGTATGCGCTTGCCGAAAACAGCGCGGCTTCTGTGCCTGACATCTCGTCCACGATGGTTTCAAGCATCGCGTCGAACATGTAGCGGGCGTGCTTGGCCGACAGACCGGCCTCAATGGCGCAGTCAATTGCCAGCCAGATCGCGCGGCCAGCTTCCGCTCCGCTGAGGCTGATAACTTCGGCTTGTGTCTCGATTTCCGTGATCATGTGTTGCTCCCAAGTGGTGTGAGAGCAGGTTCGCAAAATCCGAACACGTTGGCAAGTAGGCGGCGCAAAAAAGTTCGTAAAAAACGAACCCCGCTTTCGCAAGGTTTGGAATTGCAGCGGGTTAAGTCTGATTATCCGGCTTTTTTCGAGGGCTTGCTGGCGCGCGGCGCGGTGAACGCCTCAAGCGTCTTTGCAGCTAGGTCGCGGTTCTGTGGCGGCACCCGTTCCCAAATCGACCATATCGCGTCCGGCGCGGTCGGATCGCGGACGATAAGGTCTGCTGGCTCGCAATTCAGAGCCTCTGCGGCCAGTTCGACTATGTCCTGGTTCCAGCGCTGCTTGCCGTTTTCCAGCGCCGATATCACGGACTTGGTCGTGTCGAGGCGGTCCGCAAGTTGCTGCTGAGTAAGCCCACGATGTGTGCGCCACTCTTTCAGGAACCAACGCTGACGCTCGCGGATAGCCATAATCACACATATTCGCAATTTGCGAACCCGTCGTTCCGCTATTTCCGAACTTAGCACCCTCAGGGGGCTTGACGCGAGTTCGGATTTCCCGAACATATGCGGCATGCTTAGAGATTATCGCAAATCGATGGGTTGGACGCTGGAGCAGGCCGAGACAAAGCTCGGGCTGTCTAAATCCTACCTTTCAGAGCTGGAAAACGGCGTTCGCCCGTGGACCCTCAAGGCCGCGCGCAAGGTCGAGGCTAAAACACGGGGCAGGCTAAAAGCGGCTGAGCTTCTCGGTTTCATCGAGAGGGCCGCATGACCCACCCCCATCCCCATTCGCAAGACCCCTAACGAACGAACCCGGCGTTGAAGCGCCGGGCTCGCGAATACATCGCCGCCTTTACGGAATGGAACTCCGCAACGTGACCGACGACCTCAACATAATCGCTCAGAAGTTTGACGGTTCCACGGCACCCGCTGCGAAGCCAGGGGAGACGTTTTGGCTTGAGCGCGATCCGCTCACTGGCGAGACGCTGGAACCCACCTATCGCGCTGCAATCCCCGTCTATGACGCCGTGACCGGCGAGCTGCGGGAGTTCCTGCCATGAGCGTGGATAAATTCAATCCGTTGAAGTTTGGGCTTGCTGACGTCCTCATGGGTGGACCTGCGCAGACCGAACGGATGCGCAGGCTTCAGGCGCTTTGCGCTTCGTGTGACTCTGTCATCGAAAAGGACATGGCGCAGGCGCTGATCGACAATGCCGATCTGTGCGCCACCGGAGCCCCTACGGTGCTGACGCCTAGGGCAACGATCAAAGGCCCCGGCAAGCTTGTCATTGTCTCCCAGCACGGTCTGGGGGGCCGCTTTCGGGCAGACTTTGCGCTCATTATGGCGGGCGGGCGCAAGGTCGTCATTGAGTGCGACGGCATCGAATGGCACGACCGGACGAACCAGCAATTCATTGCCGAGCGCCAGCGCGAACGGGACATCCTCATTTTGGGCTGGCCTGTGATGCGCTTCACGGGCGCGGAACTCATGCGCGACCCGACCGCGTGCGCGGCTGACGTTGCCGCTTACCTGTGCGGTGAGGCGTCATGAGCCTGCCCTACATGCCCCTGTATGTCGGTGACTATCTCAAGGACACCCGCGACCTGACGGCTGAACAGCACGGCGCCTATTTGCTGCTGCTGATGGATATGTGGAACCGCAACGGCGCGCTTCCGAACAATCCCAAAGTGCTGGCGCGCATCACCGGGATATCCCCGAAGCGGTGGCCGTCCGTGTGGGCGTCTATCGGCTCAATGTTTGTCCATGACGGCGATTTCCTGCGCCACAAGCGGGTCGATCTGGAGCTCCAAAAAGCGGATCAGATATCGCAGAAACGGAAGCTTGCCGGATCAGCAGGTGGACGCGCTAAGGCCCTGAAAACACAAGAGCCCGATGTAGCAATTGCTAAGCAAATGCCTAGCAAACGGCCTAGCAGATCAGAACCACAACCAGATAAGAAAGAAGATGATGCTGACGCATCATCACGCGTGAAGCCGCATTTCATCCCGGCTGACTGGAAACCTTCGGAAGCCCTCATCGCCTGGGCTGTCCACGAGTTCCGAACCCCAAACAACGAACAACTCACCGAAGCGGAGATCAGAAATGAAGCCGATAGCTTCGTCGATTACTGGACTGGCCGGCGGGATGCCAAAGGCAAGCGCCCCGGATGGGACGGGACATTCCGGGCAAGGATACGCGAGCAGGCCGCCGCGATCATACGGGCTAGACCACGAACCAACGGAACCCCCGTCCGTGCCGGCGCGCGTGTCGAAACCCGTTTTGCCCCGAAGATCAGCCAGCATGATGCCTTCGCAGTTGCCGCAGCTCAGGCAAGTGGCGCTGAGTGTGGCGCAGGATGGGAGCCGGATCACGGCAATGGTCCTCGCGCACCGAGCAGATCTCCCCGCCTTGAAGTCATCGATAACGGAGATGCGCGAGGCGCTGATGCCGCCCACGCCGGAGGAAATCGCGGCTTCGATAGCCAGATTGTTCTCGCATTACCCGTCGCCGCAGTCCGGTAACACCATGACCGTTGCGCAGGACTGGATCGAGGACATGGGGCAGGTGAGCGCGGTGGCGTTCCGTGCTGCCGTGACCGAGTGGCGCAAGGGAGCGAACGCATTTCGTCCGAGCCCCGGCCAGCTTCTGTCAACCATCGAACGCCTTGAGGCGCCGGTCAGGGATCGCCTGGAGTTCGCGCTGGATGTCGAGGATCGCGAGGAGCGCATGTCGCCTCGTGAGCGCATCGCCCACCTGCATCACCGCCAGTACGAGCTCGAGATGGGCATGGTTCCCTATGACGTCCACGCCAAGGGCTACGACGAAATCCAGCACTATCTCGCGAGCGAAGCGGCGTTGGTCAAAGCCGAAATCCAACAGCTAGAAAAGGGGGCGTGAATGTTCGACGGGCAGGGGCTAACTGAGTTCGACATCCTCGCGGCTGAAACCGCTGAGATGTTTACGTGCAACGAAATTCGTCGCCATGTGGAGCGGCACTTTCAACTTGATCCTGGCACGCTGCTGATCAAGTCGCGGCGCTGGCACATCTCGCACAATCGACAGATTGCGATGGCCCTTTGCTATTTGCATTTCCGCCATCGTCTGAGCTACGAAAGCGTGGGCCGTCAGTTCGGCGGGATGCATCATTCGACGGTCATCTTCGCCTGCCAGAAATTCGGCTTAGAGCCTGACCCGATCAAGTCCGAGAGGGGCCGGCGAGCCCGCACGTTTCGCATCGATGCGCAGATCAGGCGGTTTGCGGTGGCAGCATGACCCGCCACGCAATCGAAACAATCGGGGACGCGACGCTGTACCTTGGCGACTGCCGGGAAATCCTTCCGACGCTGGGTAAGGTTGACGCGCTCGTCACTGACCCACCCTACGGGATTGGTGAGGCTGCGGGGAAAGCCAAAACGCGGCGCGTAGACAAATCGCGGTGGCAAAATGGCAAACCGAGAGACTACGGAACCGCCTCATGGGATGACCAGCCCATAGATAACGACCTGCTGCGCCTTGTGATGCTATCGGCGCGCTGGAACGTCATTTTTGGCGGCAACTATTACCCATTGCCGCCGACCCGCTGCTGGCTCGTCTGGGACAAGCTGAACGGCGACAACGACTTCGCTGACTGTGAAATGGCGTGGACCAACCTACCGAAAGCCGTTCGTCGCCTCCAATACCTTTGGAGCGGGATGCTGAAAGCGCCCGGCGAGACGCGCGGCGATCATCCGACACAGAAGCCGCTAGGCGTCATGTCGTGGTGTCTACAGCAACTCCCTGACGGCACAAAGTCAGTCATCGACCCCTTCATGGGAAGCGGCACAACGGGCGTTGCGTGCGCCAAGGCGGGGATGCGTTTCATCGGCATTGAGCGCGAGCCGCAATACTTCGAAGCCGCTTGCCGCCGCATCGAACAAGCGCATCGTCAGCCCCGCCTGTTTGAAGAACCCAAGCCCAAAGCCGAACAGCTTTCGCTTCTCGCAGGAGAACCGGCATGACCGCCTGGACCGAAGACGCCATCCGCAGCAAGGGCCTCACCATCCGCGCTAATGGCGGCGTGAAGCCTGCCGCTGACGTGGTCCGTGTGGAAGTCCCGCTCCCGCCATCCGTCAACATGGCTTGGCAGAACGTTCCTGGCAAAGGCCGCGTCCGCAGCCCTGAGTATCGCCGCTGGCACAAGCTCGCATACGACGAGCTGATGCTTCAGAAGCCGGGCCGCGTTGTCGGCAAGTTCGCGGCGCTCATCAGCATTGGCCGAGTAAACCGCCGCTGCGATATCGACAACCGGATCAAGCCAATCCTCGACCTGTTGAAGGGCGACGTGATTGAAGACGACAGCATGTGCGAGCGTGTCTCTGCGGGCTGGTCGGACACCATCGAAAGCGGGCGTGTCGTGGTCGAAATACGGAGGGCCGCATGACCCTCTGCACAGGCTCTGGCTCCCTCCCCCAACACATCTACTGCCACGTAGAGCGCAGCTTCGTCCGCACTGGCGAGCAAGTTGGCACAGAGCCCTGCGTCTGGTTTGGCCTTCGCGCCTTTGCCGGCCGTGCGTGGGGTTGCCATGTGCTTCTGGAATGCGGCGCAGTCGTGCGTGACCTACCGCTCCACGCTCTCAGCGCAACGCCAGAGGCTGAATACTGGCATTTAGAAATGGCGCAGCATTGGGACTGCTACGGCGACCAATTCAGCCTCGTCCGCTACACCTATTTGAGCGGCTTAGAAGCGCGCGTGCGGTGCGCTCGCGACGAGCATCTGGGCGAGTATCTTTTCACGGCTTGCCCGCTTGGCGACGGCTTCAGCGCCGAGCCAGAGCAAAGCAAGGAGTTCAAGTTCTTCGCGCTTCGGAATGGCCGCTACGCCGCCCAGCCAACGAACAGGGTTTTGTTCATCGAGCGCAGCTTCACCGAGCCATCATCCTGGCCAACCGACATACAACGCCAAAGCGAAGTCTGGTCCTGCGAGAGCGCGCCTGACACTAATCAGCACACGGTCGAGATGATCAGGGGGGCCGCATGAGTTCCATTTATTACAGCAAGCCCCGCACTACACAGCATTGGACCGGCAAGCCCAAGGAACCCAACGAGTTCTGCAAGAAGATCAGCTATCGCGATGGTGACGCATACGAATGCGGAGCAGCGACCGAGGGCAAAGTCTATTGCCCGTCATGCGCTCACAAGCTCCTGACGCTCACTGATCGCCAGTCACCAGAGCAGCCCGCGCCCAAGGCATACGCATGGACGCAGGACCAGATCTTTCCGCGCAAGCGGGCGTAGAGTTTCACACACCAATCAGAGGGACCACACATGGCACTTATCGATGAACTGAAAGAGAAGCTGAAGGCCGTCCAAGAATACATCGACGCCCGACATTCCCAGATCCGCGAGCATGGCGCCGCCGTCGAAGACCTTGAGCGGCAACGCTGGGATTTGGACATCGCCATCGCCGCCCTGACGCCATTTCCGACAGACGCGGAACTGTATCAGGTGGACTTGGATATCGCCATCGCCCGCGAGCTCGAAGCGATCCCAGACGAGCAGCCAGAGCTGTTCGAAGACGAAAAAGTTGAAGCGCTCGAACAACTCGAAACAGACCACGCACTCCCGCCAAGCGCGGACGACGTGGTGGTGGAAGAAGCACCGCAGACGGTCGAAGAAGCCCCCGCACTCAACGAAGCCATGCAGGACGAACGGGAAGAGGGCTACGCACCCGTGACCAACCCGGAGGCGGATTTCTGGGCTCAAACGCTGACTGAACAGCCCAAGCCTGAGCCGTTCCGCTTGGCCAGCATTTTCCGCCGCGAAAAAGAGGAGGCGTGATGGATTTCGTTCAATGGGGCTTCTGGGCATGCGCCGCAATGCTCTGCCTGTGCCTCGTCCTCGCGTGGGTCTGGCCAAGGAGGGACGTATGACTTGGGAGGGCATCCTGATGCTGATCCTGCTGGCCGCTGGGCTGGTGGGAGGCATCGTCGCATGGACCCGCTGGGGACCGGGAAGTGGGAGGGCGGAATGAGGATCGCCGGATTGGCCGTGTTGGGCCTCGTTGGGGCGTCTCTCGCCCTGCCGCAAACCATGAATTTTACGCTGGCGACCTTCGGCCTGCTGGGCGTGGTGCTTCTCGCAATCGGATCAATTGGACACGATAGGGGACGGCGATGACAGAACTGGCATGGTATGCCCTTCGCACGCTCCCGCAACGGGAGGCGATGGTTCGCAAGCACCTGATCTATCGCGGCTTGAAGGCGTTCACGAAGACCGAGCGCAAGTTTGGCAGGTGGACAAACGGCAAGCGAAAGGAGCGGGAAGCCGTTGCAGCGCCTGGGTACGTTTTTGTCGGCACTGACGGCAGTCCGTGGAGGGAGGTTCACCGCTGCCACATGATCCGAAGCGTAGTATCCCTAGAGGGACGCCCCGTGCGGCTCAATCCAGAGGCGCTAGGCGCGTTTCTGGACCTTCCCGAGGAGAACCTGCCCGACTATTTCCGGTTCTTCCGCGGCACGCCTTTCGAGATCGGGGACATGGTCCGCATCGACGACCCGGCATTTGAGGGGTTTGAGCTTCGGGTCCGTGATATCCAAAAACACGAGGCCATCTTCGACCTCGTCATGTTCAACTCGGTATCAGCCGAGGTCAGGTTCCCCGTGAGCAAGTGCTACAAGTCTGAAGCGGCATAGCTAGGGGTTGTGTCTTCCCGCAAAGCACCACAATATGCGCGGGCTGTTCGATGGGGCTGGAATCCGTCAATGGCGACCGGGACATACGCAGGTGTTTCCCTGCGAGTAGGCTAAGGCCGAGCGTCCTGCGAGCAGGTCATGCAGAATGACCTTATCCTAAGTCTTGCCCGAAATCGGAGAGGGGGCTCTCCATGCTCAACGTAGGCGACTACGCCCTAATTCTCATTGCTTTGGCCTTTGCGGTCGCGATCGGCGCATGGTTCTTCAGCAAGACGCGCCTTGAGCCGATCGGCATCGTCAGGGCTAATGAGTGGACGGACGAGAAGGTCCGTCAGGCCGTCATCAAAGCGGTCAAAGGCGTGAACGTCGCTTCCATGCCCGTCGAGGAAGCCGAGGCGCATCTGGAGGAACTGGCCCGCCACGCCATCGCCCGCGAATACGCAGAAATCCACCCCGGCCTGCAAATCCAGGTCACAGATCACTGGCCTGACGCAAAGGCCCTGATCACTGGCAATACGGTTGTAATCCGCCCGTGGGTGGGACACCGCATTGCCGGGGAGAGCGGTATTCGCGAGGTCATTGTCGAGGTCAACCGCCAGCCAACGCTCAAGCTGGACGCCCGCCGCCCTATCAAGGAAGCGTGGTCCGACATTACCAGCCCGCCCAAGCGCACCGAAGCAGTTGCGCCCCGTCTGAAGGTAGCGTCCGCAGCGCCCGCGCCATCCACAACCCCGCCGCCCCGCGCTGCCCCGCGCAAGGCGACACTGAAGCGGTAGGTCATGATCCAGCGTCTCAGCTTCAAAAACCCCAACCGGGGACGGCAACCCCGTGCCAATCCCGTACTGCGCGCATGGCGTCTCGCACGCCGCAAGAGGGTCGCCTACGCACGCGCGCAGGTCGCCGACGCCATGAAGGCCCTACAGCGCCAGATCGCGCGCTACGAGGCTTTGGCGACCATCTACGACGTTCCTGTCGCTCGCGTAGGCCCGCTCCCGGTTATCCCGCTGATGCCTGGCGTTGAATGGGTCGAGCTAAGGCAGGCGATGGGCGAGCTGAAACAGCCCGTGAAGCCCGCGCCCGTGACGATCGGACAGCCGGAAACGGCAACCAGTTAAACTGGGAGGGCGGCTGGCTGAGACCAGCGCCTCCTCACTGAAACGGTGACCCAAAATGCTGTTCAAGACCTTCGGCGCGACTGGCGTGTCGCAGCCATTCTACGCCCTGCGTGGGGGCTTCGACGTCATCCTGTCCATGAGCGGCAGCAACTCGCTCACCCTTGAACGTGAGGTTGTCAAAGGGACATGGGTGACATGGGGCAGCGCCATCACGGCAGCCGGTGTCACGCACAGGACCGCTGGAAATGATTACGCGCCCCCTCTCAGGCTGCGGCTCAATCTCGGCACCAAGGATAGCGGCGACGTGGTCGCCTACCTCGAAGGCGATTTCCTCGCAGACGAGTTCTCAGTCTTTGAGGGAGCGTTCTCCCTCCTGACTGAAACCGAAGAAGACCTAGTGACTGAAAACAACGAATACATTCTCCAGGAGGCCTAAATGGGCACGAAGATTAGTGATCTAACGGCCCTGACGGGCGCGGACAGTGCGACGGGGGATGTCTTCCCCGTTGTTGACGTATCGGCCGGCACGTCCGGCACGAAGAAGATGACGCGGGCGGAACTCGAGATTGCGATCCGCAACGCGGCCATTGCTGCGCGGCCTGTATCGCTCGCAGCGACGTCCCTGTCGGTGACCTCGGCCCTGCATGAGAGCCGGGTTGTCGTCCTCAACCACACGGGCGCAGCCTCTACGGTTACGCTTCCCGCGGCAACCGGCACAGGCGCTGTCTATCGGTTCGTGGTGGGCGCTGTGAACACGTCCAACCATGTGGTTGCGGCTGCCGGCACCGATACCATCAAGGGCGTTGTGATGATGCTGGACAACGACAGCAACGCCGCGACCGCCTATGCCGCTTCTGGCACGGACGACAAGATCACGCTCAACGGCACGACCACGGGCGGTCAGATTGGCGACTGGCTCGAGTTCGTGGACATTGCTTCGGCGGTGTTTGCGGTCAAGGGCGCGCTTGTCGTCCCGACCGGCTCGAACGTCGCAGATCCATTCTCAGCCACGTAATCCAACAACAGCCATCAGGAGAATCCAACGTGGCACGTCAAAACGTAATGCTTCGCGACGACCAGTCGGGCATCATCCTGCCTGGCTCTTGGGTCACGTCCCAAACGACCGGCTCGCCGGAAGGCTACAAGACCGTCCTTACCCTCAACGGTGCGTTCCCTGTGATCGCTGGCGGCGCATCCCTTGGCGTGGGCAAGCTGCTGCTGACCCTTCCCGCCGGGCCTCGCATCGTAACGGGCTCCAACATCTCGGTCGCCGTGAAGCAAACGCAGGGCAACGTCACGGCTGACACCCCTGACATGGGCCTCGGCACGGTCATTGCCTCGGGAGTTGTCGCCACCCTCGACGGCACCGCAACGTTCGAGAACATCATGACCGGCCAGACCATGAACGACTGCGACGGCACGGTCGAGAACGCGACGGTCACAACCAACCTCGCAATCGAAGCCGCCGCTGCTCACACGATCTACCTCAACATCGCAGACGGCTGGGCAGCATCGGGAGACGCGGCTCTCGGCTTCAGTGGAACCGCTACGATCTGGTGGCGCTAGACTAAACCGCGACAACCTTACGTAACGTAAGGATCGCATGAACTGAGGGCCGAACATGGCCGACGCTGATCCTGTAAAAAAGAAACCGTCTAGACGCACTGGCAAAACCGAGAACCTGACCAATGCGGGGAAGGGTCGTCCTCCCGGCGCAGTCAATAAAACGACCGCGCTGCTGAAGGACGCCATTCTCATTGCTGCTACCAAGGCAGGGGGCAAAGGCGGGATGGCTGGATACCTTCAAGAGCAGGCCGTAGCAAACCCCGGTCCGTTTCTAAGCCTGTTGGGCAAGGTGCTTCCGATGCAGGTAACGGGTGAAGGTGGAGGCGACCTCCGCATTCAGGTGATTACCGGGGTGCCTCGTGACGACAGTTGACCTCGGCTATCGACCGAGGCCCTGGCAACAGACCTTCCACAAATCCAAAGCGCGTTTCCGGGTCGCTGTCATTCACAGACGGGGTGGCAAGACCGTAGGCGCCATTGCCGACACGGTGGACGCTGCGCTCCGGTGCGACAAGCCAAGGCCTCGTTATGCCTACATTGCTCCGCTCCTGAGGCAGGCCAAGCAGACGAGCTGGGATTACGTCAAGGACTACACGCTCAAGATACCGGGCACGACAGTCAACGAGGCGGAACTCAGGGCTGACCTGCCCAACACTGCCCGCATACAATTGTTCGGAGCTGACAACTACGACGCCCTTCGCGGGATCTATCTCGACGGGGTCATCCTCGATGAGTTCGGAGACATGGACCCGCGGGCGTGGATTGAGGTTATCCGGCCGGCGCTGGCTGACCGTGGCGGCTGGGCGATCTTCATAGGCACGCCCAAGGGCAGGAACGAGTTTCATCGGCTGTTTGAGTACGCCAAAGGCGCTGAAGGGTGGGAGGCGTTCATGTTCAAAGCCTCCGATACCAAACTGCTGCCTGAGTCCGAATTGCGTGACGCACGCGCTATCATGACTGCCGACCAGTATGACCAGGAGTTCGAGTGCTCGTTCGACGCCGCTATCCAAGGCGCGTTCTATGCGGAAGAGTTCCGCCTGATCGATGCGGACAAGCGGGTTCGCAATGTCCCGTGGCAGCCGACGCAGAAGGTCTGGACGGCATGGGATCTGGGTATCGATGACGCAACCGCCATCTGGTTCATCCAGATCGCAGGGCGTGAAATCCACCTGATCGACTATATGGAGATATCGGGCGAGGGGCTGCCGTCGATCGTCAAGAAGCTCGACGCCAAGCCCTACAGTTACGCCAAGCACCTGCTGCCTCACGATGTGGAGGCGAGGGAGCTGGGTACGGGTGAGACGCGCAGGAAGACGCTTGAGACGCTGGGCGTAAAGGTTGAGGTGATCCCTCAACAGACGGTGGAGGACGGCATCCACGCTGTCCGCACCATCCTGCCCCGTTGTTATTTCGACAAGGACAAGACGCACCGCGGCACCGAATGCCTGCGCCAGTACCGGCGCGAGTTCGATGAAAAGACCAAGGTGTTCAGGGAGCGGCCATTGCACGACTGGACAAGCCATTCCGCAGATGCGTTCCGCTATCTGGCTATGGGCCTGGATAGCCGGACCAAGGCCAGCACGCCCAAGCTCGTCATTCCCAGCTTCGGAGCGGTCTAGGTGGCATACACGGGAGGTATGCCAGAGCAGGCTGAAAAGCCTGACGACATGAAGCTGTCGGATGCGGACCTGTGTTCGATCCTGCAAGCCGAGAAGCTCAACTCGGTTGGCTTCGAGAACGGCACCGACCTTGAGAAGAAGCGCCGGCAGGCCCTTGAGTATTCCAAGGGAGAGATGAAGGACGTCCTGAGCCTGCCCAACCGATCGAAGGCCACGTCAACGGACGTTGCTGACGCGATCGAGACGGTGCTGCCCGACCTCATGGAAATCTTCACGGGCGGTGAGGATGTCGCCAGCTTCGATCCGCAAGGCAATGAGGACGAGGAAGCCGCGAAGCAAGAGATTGAGTACGTCAAGTATGTCGCGTTCAGGAAGCTGCGCGGCTGGCGTCTGCTCTACACGGCGATCAAGGACGCGTTGCAGGTAGACACCGGCATCCTCAAAACGTGGTGGGAGGACAAGGAAGCCATCGACGAGCAATCGTTTGACGGGATCAACGCCCCGCAGATGATGATGCTGGAGCAGAATGGCTTCACCATTGACGAGAAGCAGTCTCTGGGCGCTGGCCCTGACGGCGTGGAGCTGTTCAAGGTCAAGGCATCGATGAGCTACGACGATGGCTGCATCAAATGCGCGGCGATCGACCCCAACAATCTGAGCGTGGCCCCGGATACGGTGGACATCTCCGAAGCCACCTATTGCGTGGTCCGCTCGTTTCCGAGGGCTCAGAGCCTGATGGATCAGGGCTTCGATCCCAAGCTGGTCGAGAAGCTGCCTGACTATCCCAACCGCGGCGACGAGCAGACCGAGCAGTCACGCGACCTTGCCAATGAAAGCGACACAAGCAACGCTGGGGCAAGCAACAAGCTGCTCCGCACGGTGCAAGTGCTTGAGCACTGGGTCAGGATCGACGGCAACCAGGACGGCAAGACCGAACTCTGGCGCATCCAGACGGATGAGCAGGTTAACATCATCCTCGACAAGCGGAAGGTGAACCGGATCGGACTGGCGGTTGGCACGCCCTTTATCCAGACGCACCGCTTCTATGGCCAGTCCCTCGCGGACAAGCTCATCGAGATCCAGAAGATCAAGACCGCGCTGGTCCGGATGATGCTGGATAGCGGGTATTTCGCCATGAACCAGCGGGTGGAGGTGGCTAAAGACTTCTCCTCTGATGAGACGATGGACGACGTGCTTCGTAACGAGCCGGGCATGCCGATCCGGGTCCAGAAGCCTGGCGCGGTGTCGCCAATCTCGGCCGGCCAGCTTGGCTTCGACGTCCAGATGGCGCTGGAATACGTGTCCACGATGGCTGAACAGCGCTCTGGCGTTGTGAGGAACGCACAGGGGCTCAATCCAGACACGCTGCATGATACCAAGGGCGGCGCACTGGCGTTGATGGGCATGGCCCAGAAGCGCGTCCGCATGATTGCCCGCGTGCTGGCTGAGACGCTGGTCAAGGACTGGTATCTGAACATCCACGCACTAAGCCGCACGCATAACACGCGCTCTGAGAAGATCAGGCTGAACGGAAAGCCTCCGGTGGACATCGATCCGAGCACATTCGGCAACCGCGCCGACATGGTGATTGAGGTTGGCGTCGGTTCTGGCGGTAAGGAGCAAGAGCTGTTGATCATGGAGAAGATGCTCCAGTTCCAGCAGAATGTCGTGGCGATACAGGGCGGATTGTCTGGGCCTCTGGTCACGGGTGACAATGCCTACAACCTGCTCAAACGCTTTACCGAGCGGGCAGGGTTCAAGGCCCCCGAACAGTTCTGGAGCAATCCGGCTGAAGCAGAGCCGCAGGAGCCCCAGCCTGACCCGGCTATGGCGAAGGTGCAGGCAGAAGCACAGGCCAAGCAGGCCGAGATGCAGATGAACGGCCAACTTAAGCAAGCCGAGCTTCAGGCAAATGGCCAGATGAAGCAACAGGAGCTTCAGGCTTCGACGCAGGCCAGGCAGGCGGAACTGGCGATGAAGCAGCAGGCCGACGCCCAGAAGGCCCAGACCGAGATGCAGGCGATGCAGATGAAGCTCGATTCCGAGCGCGAGCTTGGGATCATCCGGCTACAGCAGGAGCGCGAGTTGGCTATCCTCCGCATGGCGCAGGAGAAGGAGCTTGCGATCTATCAGGCCGACCTCAACCATCAGGCGGCGCTGCATTCCAACGAGAAGAAGATCGAGGTTCAACGTGAGGCCCAGACCTTCCGTCCCGGTGGGAGCCTTGCGGAATGACCCCCGGCGAGCGCGCATTCTGGGCTGACGAAGTCGTCAAGGTCACGGCTGACGCCTTCGAGGACGTTGAGCACAAGCTCATGCGGACGGTGCTGTCTGCGACCAGCGCAGACGCTGCATGGAACGGGCTGCTTGCCTACCGTGCGCTGATGGAAGTTCGCAGGCAGCTAAACAGCTACGTAGACACTGGTAAACTTGAACGCGAAGCCGCCACTCGGCGGGCAGCGGACTAACCCCAGAGGACATCATGGATCTCGATACAGCGCCCGCCCCTGTGGCGGAAAGCGCCCCCCTGTCTATTGAGGCAGCGGTCAAGCACCAGCAGACATTGCGCGCCAAGGGCGCCACGAGGGTTTCAGACCCCGAACCTGAAGAACAGGCAGAGACAGAGGCGCGCGAGCCCGTCGAAGCCGACACAGAATCCGATCCGTTTACCCAAGCGGATCAGGACGTCGAAGGCGAGCCTGAAGAGGCCAACGCAGAAGACGACAATGAGGCCCCGCCCGAACCGGAAACGGCAATCGCGGCCCCTCAGTTTTGGGATGCTGAAGGCAAGGAACGCTTCGCCAAGCTCTCGCCCGCCTCACAAAGAGAGGTTGTGGAGTACGAGAAGCAGCGAACCGCCGCTGTTGCCAAGGCCATGCAGAAAGCCGCCGAAACGACCAAGCACTCCGAAGCCAAGCTCAGGCAGCTTATGGAGACGTCTGAGAGGATCGGTGAATACGTCGAAGCCCAAAGCACTTACATGCAGGATTGGGACAACTGGCTAGGGAGTCACGCAGCACAAGAGCTCGCGCAGACCAACCCGACTGCCTACAACGCTGAACTCGCCCGATACGACCGTGAGAAACGAGATTACGAGAAGGTCCAGGCCGACAAGGCCCAGGCTGACGCAGTCACGTTCAATGCGTATGTGGAGGAACAGCGCAAGCTCCTGCCGGAAGTTGCTCCAGAGCTTGCCGACCCGAAAGAGGGTCCGGCACGCATGAGGGACACGACGAATTATCTGAGCGAGCTGGGTATCCCGCTCGAGCAGGTGCGAGGCATTTCTGCAATTGAAGCGCGTATCGCTTTCAAGGCGATGCTTTGGGACCGCGCGCAAGCGAAGGCCAAAGAAACGCTCAAACCCAAGCCGAAGCCAGCAGGCCCGACCGCTCCCGCGAGCGGCCAGGGCGTCAGGGCTTCATCGTCAGAAGCACGCATCAAGCAGCTCAACTCCATGAAATCGCTCACGATCGAGCAGGCTATGGAATTGCGCCGGCTGAAGCGAGGATAATCATCAGGAAAACAGGACCATGGCCGTCCCAACCAATACTTTCGTCCGCTCTGCTGTCGTTGGCGAGCGTGAGGATCTCGAAGATACCATCTATCGCGTAGCACCGGAAGAAACCCCCTTCAGCTCCAACATCGGGAAGCAGAAGGTCAAGAACATCCTGCACGAGTGGCAGACCGAAACGCTGGATTCGCCTGACGCGGATAACGCGCAGTATGAAGGCGACGACATTGGCACGCACACGGCGGCTCACACGACCGTGCGCCGCAACGTCTATGCGCAGATCTTCCGCAAGGACGGGTCTATCTCCGGCACTGTGATGTCTTCGGACCGCGCCGGCCGTGCAGATGAACTCGACTACCAGAAGATGATCCGCGGCATCGAACTGCGCCGCGACATGGAAGCCCGCTTCATCGGCAACAAAGCGTCCGTTGCTGAAACGCCTGCGTCCGTGACCCGGAAGACCGCTGGCGCTCTGGCGTGGGTTGCCACGAACGACAGCCTCGGCGCTACGGGCTCGTCCGGTGGCTGGCAATCGACTGGTGTTGTGTCTGCTGCTTCGAACGGCACGCAACGCACGTTCACGGAAACGCTCCTCAAGGGCGTGCTCGTGACCGGCTTCACCAACGGTGCGAAGTACAGCCAGGCCTATATGTCTGGCACTCACAAGCAGATCGCCTCGGCCTTCACC
>Ga0209229_10000042_pt1 | contig 40995 bp, 13 predicted proteins | sample SanBayMetagenome_FD_187466 | JGI IMG/M metagenome (GOLD analysis project Ga0209229, IMG submission 187466) | Freshwater and sediment microbial communities from dead zone in Sandusky Bay, Ohio, USA (SPAdes) (version 2) | ecosystem: Environmental > Aquatic > Freshwater > Lentic > Sediment... | reverse complement strand
GCGACATTTGTTACCACTGTTTGTTCTGGACCACCTGTAGGTGTACCAGACCATTGCTTATATGTAGGAGTGCCTATTGCACTACTAGTATTTAATGATTGGTTTAGGTAGTATACAAGTCCTCCAGATACACCATTAACTCCTGAGGAGCCTGATGTACCAGATGTACCCGATGTTCCTGTGGTTCCTGATGTACCAGTGGTACCACTAGAACCAGAGCTTCCACTAGATCCACTAGTCCCAGATGTTCCATCCGTTCCACTAGTTCCACTGGTGCCTCCAGTTCCATCTGTTCCACTTGTGCCACTTGTTGCAGAAGTGCCTGACGTACCGCTTGTTGCAGATGTACCGCTCGTACCACTGGTTCCACCTGTACCATCAGTTGCAGATGTACCACTTGTTCCTGAAGTACCACTTGTACCTGTACTACCACTAGTTCCTGAGGTTCCAGTGGTGCCAGATGATCCACTTGTAGCACTAGTTCCACTTGTACCCGATGTACCTCCTGTACCATCTGTACCTGAGCTACCTGATGTTCCAGAGGTTGCAGATGTACCTGATGTTCCACTAGATCCTGACGTACCAGTTGTACCTGAGGTACCTGTAGTGCCACTTGTCGCACTAGTGCCACTAGTACCACTGGTTCCACTTGTACCTGTTGTACCAGAAGTGCCAGATGTGGCACTCGTACCACTAGTACCTGTTGTTCCACTAGTGCCGCTGGTGCCAGATGTACCTGTAGTACCACTTGTGCCAGTAGTACCTGAAGTGCCTGAAGTTCCAGAGGAACCTGAAGCTCCTACAGGAACCAAAACAAACTCATCCCCATTAACAGGATCAGGTCCTGCAGAGGCGAGTTGTGTCACTGTAAATGTTTCAAAACCAGGCTGCAAAGGAGAAGTGGCTACCACCTGTAAAATCTTATAAGTGGCTGAGTTTGAGACACTTGTAAGTTTAATTAGTGTACCTGGTGTAATATTATTTAAATACCCAGAGAACAATATCACTGGGCTATATGAGAAGTCATCAACAGCAAGCTCTGTTGCTGTTCCAGACCATGTATCGTTTATTCTAAAATACCCAGCTCCAGGATCAGAAGATGTATCAGTGTTATCTGAATAACGCCAGATGGCCAAGTTACCCTCTTGACCTGATGTACCGCTAGTCCCTGAAGTACCAGACGTACCTCTCGTACCAGATGTCCCAGAGGTACCAGCTGTAGCACTTGTGCCGCTAGTACCACTTGTACCAGACGTACCAGCAGAACCACTAGATCCTGTTCCTCCGCTAGTTCCAGAACTACCTGAAGTTCCTGAAGTGCCAGATGTACCGTTTGTACCAATGCTACCTGTGCCAGCAGCAAAGAGATCTTCAATCTTCTCAAGAGCTGTCTGAAGGTTGTCATTAGTATTAATACCTGTATATATGAGATTAGGTCCCTCATAGAACACACAAGTGGCATTCAGTATGACAGGGCATGGGTCTGCGGAACACAATACATTTGTGCTAGAACAAGGAGCGCAACCAGATGTTCCACTGGGTGCTGCCCCATCGTAATTCAGTACGGAGGGTAGTACGTTCATGTCTTAAATTTCTTAATGTACGATTTTCAACACATCTCCTGTGCGGTACACCTGACCTATAAGTAGGCCAGCAGCTACAGCAGCAGCGTTATCAGCATAATTGGGAGCACCAGTGTAGGGCACAGAAAGGACAATTCTCCAATCCAGGGCACCTGTACCTGTGGTTTGTGCGTAATATAGGTTCTTAGCACCAGCTGTTCTTACAAAGAACTGGCCTAAATAGATGGCTGCAGCTGAAGGGGCAGCAGTTCCTGATTTAGGAACTAGGTTATTGTTCACCTTACCTAACGCAACCTCCAGAGAATCAAGGGGATTGACATCAATGTTGGTGAGATAGGGGCCATTATAGAGCACGCAAAGAGCGTTCTCAAACGTGGCACAGGTTGGGCAAATTGCAGCGGTTCTCATAGCGAGCGAAATTAGTTATTAATTATTAATATTCAATGAGTTGAGAGAAAAATGTAACATAATATAGCGTTCTTAGTAGAGTCTTCCCTGTGTAGTCACTCTAACCCCTAGTTCTTTAGCTAATTCAGGGTCTACTAAAGGCAGAACATCGTTCTGGAACTGAGCAGCTCCAGGGATTACATTCAAGAAATACTTAATTGGATGGTTCTTTTCCATGATTTCTGGGTCATCAATAATGAACCCTTGCGTTTCTCCTAAAAAGTCCTCTATAAAACTACCAGCCTTGACCAGAAGACCCACCTGAGGAAGTACACTACCCTTCGTAATACTCTCAAAGGACAGAGGATTATAGTAGAACTTCATCTCATCTGATATTTTATTGACAGCCTTAGCCCAGAACTTATACCTATTCTTTTCAAGATCCGTAGCATCCTCTGGAGGTTCTGCAGCCTTGGCAGCAACTACAAGGCCTAGGGTGGAGAACAAAACTCCCAATTCTCTCATTTCTCTAGACAGCTCCCTTCTTACTAAGTCATACCACTCTTCCTCTGTAATCTCAAGCTGTTGACCAGTTTTCTTATAGTAGTCTAGTCTCTTTTGCTCCAGAATCTCATTCATAATCTGGATACCTTCATCAGTGCCCTGGAGAATAGCTCTCATTTTACCAATCCTAAATAGCCCTAAGTGAGCCCAGGTTTTAGCAAATAGTCTCATCCTACCATACTCCCACTCATCCAGTTCTGTATTCTTGTTAATATCAGCTGCACGGACAAAGAGCTGTTTGGGCACCCAGGTTTTAAACATCATGAATGACTTAAACATGGCGTCTCTTGTATAAGCAGCCTTGTTATCCTCATTCATTTGACCGTTTAGATTTCTGGCATACTCTATTACAGTGGTTCTATATCTAGCCAATGCTTCATCAGATACACCAGGTATTACAACCAGTCCATCTTTAATCTCAGCCACTTTGGAAAGAGACTTTGTTTCCTTAAGTTTATCAACTCTTTCATCAAAGCTACGTTCTAACTCTCTTCTTTCTGCAGTGGACAGTTTGTATTTAGTTTTCCTGTCTTGTTCAGCAAGATGTTTTCTGATGTTAACAATCTCACCATCCACCACCATAGAGTTGTCATTGAATGTCTTAGCATTAGTGAGCTGTAACTTTCTTTCAGGGAAAGAGTTGGTAATCATCATTACGTCTGAGAAGGTCCAGGTGGATAGATAGTCAATGTAAGAACCCTTCTTAGCCAACTGTCTTCTCTTTTCCAAAGTGATGTCTTCATTCAAAGGAACCAAAAGGTCCATTAGTCCTTTATCGATAGTAGATAGCCCCACACCACTAGATACACTGAGGTGGTTACCTAGGAAGTCACGATACTTGTAGAAGTTACCAGCGTTGATAAATGACTGGAATTGGAAACCAAAATAGTTAGCAATAGAAATAAGTGGTTTCAAACCCACAGCTAGCGCTCTTACAAGAACGTTAGAGTTTTCTAATGCCTTTTTAGTAGATATGGCTTTATTCTGTTTCTCTTCTTCATCTGTTCCACTCACCTTATCCACCATAGCATCAATAGCCATGTTACCAAAAGATGATGCATCTTCTTTGATTCCATAGATGTAATCATCAATTAGCTTCTCCAATACCTCAGCACTCTTGTTGCTTCTCTCATCCACCCTAGGAGCACCTGCTTCAAATATAATTTCTCCCTTTTCATTCACCACAATGTGTCCTCTGGATTTTTCTACACTATGTACTGTAAGAAGTGTATTTTCTAGACTCTTAGCATTTTCATACTGCAGAATAGATTTTATCCAAAGGGTGCCCACTTTATTCAAATCTCTAGAAAGCTGATTAACATCTTTATCTGTTGTGGTGAAATATCTTGGGATTTCTCTTCTCACTGTATTTGTCTCAGGATCAATCTTAGCGTGAGCAGGTAGATCATTCACTCTAGCTGTAAACAAGTCAGCAAAGAAATCTCTTGACTGCCCCACCAAATCAGAGCTTTGTCCTACCTTCTGAAGGAATGTTGCTTCCATAAGTGGGAAGAAAGACAACCCTTCCTTTTGTATATATCCAAGGTCTTTAGCCCTGATATTCAAGTTGTTAAAGAAGGTCCACACCTTCTTAGCATTCTCGCTCATTGCCTTATACTCACTAGACAGATGTTTATCTTCCAGGAATGTCTTAGAGAACAATGAATTAAAGTCAAAAGAGGTGAAGCCATTAAAAGACTCACTGTGTATGTTAATAGAGTCTTTTAGTTTCTTAACTCTATACTTTCTTATAATAGCATCCTTCTGAGGATCTGTGGAGAAGGTCATTAGATCAAGTTCCTTCTGACCCTTTTCAATTTCTTCCTTGGCCAGCTTGTTGAACTTCTCCATGTCCATGTTGTTGATGAAAAACTGTTTATTCTTAGCTTGTTTAGCAGCAGCCACTTGTTCATAGAACTTGGGGTCCACCTTTCTAATAAGTCTAAGTTGTCCGTTTCTCACCTCACCAATCATGTCAAATGCACTCTTACCAGCTCTAGAAGCTTCCTCTTGAAGAGGAAGAAGCACCTTCTCAAACTCGTTTATCATTCTAGAAAGCTTGATGTTCAGTAGGTTTCTAGACTGCAGATATGCACGAGCAGCTAAGTTGATTAATCTAGAAGAAAGTCTAGTGGCCTCAGTGAAACTATTCAGCAGACCATTCACCTCTTTTTCAGCAGCTAGGTAGGCCTCCCTTGTTTCAGGTGTCACCTCTCCAAGTGCTTCATCAGCAGTGATGGCTTTCATCTTAACAGCCATCTGTATAACAAACTCCTTCTGTAAATCTTCAATCTTATCCACCATCCTTTTTGTAGATGCAGATATCTTTTCTAAAGAATCAAGGATTTTCTTTGCTGGCTCATCAAGGTCTTCTTTTTTATACGCATCCAAGAATACATCTCCAAGCTCAGCATATTTCTCAGCACTCTTTTTATATTCAATCAGTTCACCTAGCTTCACTCTTATCTCCTGTTCAGAGAGTTTAGAGTAGTCTAGGTTTTCAAAAGACTTAAATGTTTCAGCTGCTCTGTTTACAAAGGTGGTACCTACGTTTACCAGAGGACCAAAGTCAAGCTTCATTTGTAAGCTACGAAGAGCTTTACCTATCTCGTTGAGTTGTAGGATTTTAGATCTTTTTTCCTCAGGACTTGCAGCTGTTTTAAATATCTTATCTCTTTGTTGTCTCAGTGACTTGATAAGATTATCTACACGGGTGTTACCAGTGGACTCTGTATTAATCGCTACAGGAAGCAGATATAGAGCTGTTTCCTTAGGATTATCTAAATCCCCCACCTCAATAGATGATAATACTAATGCGCTCTTAGGATCGTCTTTTATCCTATTAGTGTAATTAGAAATAAAAGGAATCATCCTAGCCTTACGTAACTGATTGGGTTTCAATCCATAGCTATACATCATGTTAGCATAGTCACCCATCTGTTCTTGCCACTCCTCTTGCTTATACCAAGGAACATCTTCCTCTCTAGTTTTATCAATACTAGAAAACTTCCAGTCATAAATGTCCACCTTTAAATCATTCACCCCAACAGGCTCAATAGCAATAAAGTCAAGAGTGGAAGCAAGCTTCTTAGTTCGCATGTTCGCAGCCTTGGTCTCAACAATAAACCTAGTGCCTGTAGGATAGGATGCAATCAGTTTGTCTGCAAACATTCTAACCTTTTCTTGTACTGCTTGAGGTAGGTCAGACTTAATAGGAACGGTTGTTGGTGTGGTTTTTTTATATCCACTCTTATCAATCAAGTTGGTCTTTATATATCCCTCAAGATATTTATGTCCTTTATCACCCCATTCTCTTTTCTGGTCATCTATTATCTTATCTAGTTCAGTTCTTTCAAACTTCTTAGCCCTACGCTCTTTCACTTTTTCTGTAACAGTGCGTGGTATTTCTGTATCATCTAGGTCGTAGTGTCTTTTCTTAATAACATTTCCTGCAGCATCTCTTTGTTCAGGAACAAGACGCATTCTACTAGCAATATTCATAACAGTGTCATAGAACTTATTAACTGCTTGGTTATCAGCAGCTTGTAAGAATATGTCATCTGCTGTTAGATCAGCTACAGTTCCAGCAATGTCTGCAGTTGCCACCCTACCAGCCACTGTTTCAAATATATCAATGTTTGACTTGGTGTATATACCTCTAATCTTATCTAAAATAGCTTCCCATATCCTTCTGACCCAAGACCTAGTTTCCTCATTGAGAAGGTCAGGATACTCTGTGCTTCCCTCGTTTCTATTGATAATGAGTTCAGCAATAAGCTTATCAGCAGCCTCTTTCTTTATCTTACGGATGTTGGGTTTACCGTCAGAGAGTTGATAACCCTTTTTACCCTTGTATGCTTCAAGGGTTTGTTTGTAGATTTTATACCTGTCTATCTTAGAAATGATAGAGGTCATAAGTGCAGGGTCCACTTGATCTATGATTGCTGTAGCAACGTGTACCACCTCTTCCACGAGAGCTCTATCAGCTCTTCCTTCAGCTACAGCCACCACTCCTCCAATCAAATCAGCTACACCATTTGCATTCTTTACATCTGCTTCTATCTCTGGATGAGCTTTCACATAGTCTGTAAGATCTTGGATATCAATACCCATTTCCTTAGCAGCCACCTTTATTAGCTCCAGCGTTTCTTCAGAAGCCCTAGAAGCAGGCATATCTTCTAATTGAAAGAACTCACCACGCTCTTCTTCTGTATACCCACCTCGTTGAATATCTTCTCTTTGTAGAGCTTCTGCCTCAGCAACTTGCTCTCTTTTATACTGCTCAAAATAGATGTTAACAAGACTGTCAGAAGGATTGATTGTAAACGATCCTCTCTCTCCTTCTTGTACAACAGATTGATTATTAAACTCTCTGTTGATAGAAGCAATAGTTATGGAAGCTCTGCTAGGGTTTGGAAAGTACCCAACATTCCCATCAACAATAGCTCCTTGAACAGTGAGCTTGTTGCCAACACTATTGATAATGTCTTTCTTAATATCTAATTCGCATTTACTCATTACTTACAACTGTTTTGATTTTTGTCATCAATTGATGGAAGTCCGTTTGGTGCAATTTGTTTTTTGGTCTTAGCATATCTCACTTCATATTCCTCAGGAAGAACCACATTATTGGGTATATAGTTTTCAATGTCCTGAGTAATATACAATTTATTTACAGAGTCAAAAACACCTTTCATTTCCTCAATACTATACCCCGCTAGTTTAGATCCAAGTTTTGTAACATAAAACTTAAGTTGAGTATTAGAATTAGCAAACTCTACAAAATCTCTAACTTTTTCAGCAACCGAATTACCATCCATTCCATACAAAGGAATACTTCTTTTTCCTTTAGCTAAATCTTTGGTTATAATAGCATAAGACTGTCCTTGCAAACCTTCAGCCTGTCCTTGTTTAGCACCAAACTTTTGTTTAGCTGTAAGAGCAGCACCACGACCATGTCTACCTTCTGTATTACTTCCAAACACAAACACCTCGTTTGGTTTGAGAGATGTAATATTTTCAGGGGTGTATTCTCTTTTAATAACAGGAGCGGCAGTTTCAGCAGGAGCTGTACCAAATAATCTAGCTACAGCTTGGTCATCTCTTTCAGGAGAGGTGAACATATCCACTGTGTAGGTTTCACCTAGATAGGAACCCACCACCTGATATTGTCCAGTTGTCACCTTCTCATAACCATTGTCTATAACAGATTCTTTAACAGCATCGTAGAACTCATTAGCTCTGAAGCTATCGCCCCATGCATTTACCATCTGGTAAACATAGCTGTTGAATGTCTTGGTGGTGCCATCAGCCATCTTCTTAGTGAATCCTGTGATGACAGGCTTGGTTCTTTCTTTGTCATAATACACCTTCTTAAACAAGCCCCTCTTGATGTAAGAGAAGTCTCCTTCTTTACGCATCTGTGCTTTGCTCTTTCCTTGAGGAACCATCTCCCAAGAGTAGGAAACAAAGTCATATCTACCTGCATTAGAAAGAGTGGACATTTTCAAGAGCTTTGGAACCACCCCTTCATTAATGGCTTTCTGTACAGCAGCCATCTTTCTGAAGTTCATGTTTGTATTGTAAATAAGATTACCATACATATCGAACCCTGAATACTTGGCTTTCTGTTGTGGTACAATGTTATCATCTGACCAGTTGTTCCTTTGGAGCACACCAAGTTCGTAGAACTTGTTGAGATCCAACTCACTACCCATTTCCATTTTGTAAATAGCATCATTGTAAATCTCCATGAAGTCTTCGTAAGGAAGCAGAGATGTAAATGAATAAGGGGTGGTGGATAGACCAGACTGAAGAATAGATACACCTACAATCTTTTTGTACAGATTTAGATTACCCACTGTATTCAAATGGTCTCTTAACTCTCTGAATGAATAGATTATCTGGTCTTGATCATACGCCTTATTATCCTTGTTCTTCACAGATATATTGTTAGGCCCACCTTCTTTGTTAGGAGTGATGGTTTGCAATATACCATTTTTTCCAATAATATAGTTGTTATACAGAGGATGTTTTGGATCTTGTGCTATCTCGTTTTTGAAAGCCAGCACCTGACTAGCAGCATTGTTGTCTGACAGGAGCAGTGATTGGATGAAGGTGTTTCTGCTTGGTTCACCAGAAAGCTGAACAGCCCAGTCAAACAAATCAGCTACAGTCTTCTTAGCAACCTTCAGAAAGTCTCTATCATTAAGCAGTACGTATTGGGACAATACATTCTCCAGAACAGTTTGCATCTCTCCACGGTCAGAAACCAGGAACTGAGATACAGCCTCCTTAGATAGGTTGATGTACTTACGAAGATCACCCATAAAGGAGTTCCTCATAATCTCTGAAGCAGAAGAAATCATAGATGTCTGAGCTCTTTTGTATAGCTCATTCTTCTTAAACACCAACAGAGGATCGTTCAATGCAGAGGTGTCATAGTTAATACCCTGTTGAACCATCAGCAGTTGTTCAGCCAGCTTTGAATATTTCAAAAATTCATTAAGTATAAACTGTTGTTCTGCATTCTCTTGTGCGTTAAACTCTGTCTTTCCAATGTTTTCAAACAGCTTAGTTGTGCTAGGGATCTGTGTAATCTTCTCCACCTGTCCTTTACCAGTCTTATACTTACTCTTAATATCATCTACATTATCATCGATAAAGAGATAGGTTTGACCAGCATTTTCCAAAGAACGCAGGTAATCACGGATGATTGGCTGGTTCATGAAATAGGATAATGTATCAGCAGGTACACCAGCCTTTGCTAGGAATAGGAATGTACCAGCCACGTTTGGATTTGCTCCAAGTTCTATGATCCATGGACCCTTAGAGATATCCACATATCCATCAATGAACTGACCAATAATGTCAGAGATGTATTTACCAGCAGCATTCTTTATTCCAGATAGGGATGTGAAAAACTTACCATCCACCTTGATCTTGTTGAACTTCTCAAACTTCAGCTCACCATCTCCTACCCAAGGTCTGTCTCTTTCATTAAGCAGATTTCGTTTTCTTGTGTCTACAAATGTAGGCTGACGCTGACTTAAAGAGTGGCTGGTTTGAGCCACAGCAGCAATACCAATGGCATACTTACCTGTTACAAAGGCATGTCTAAGTCTTGACATGAACCCTCTATTCAGGATGTCATTAATACTTGCTGACTCAAAAGGCTTCATGCCCAGCTTTCTGGTAATCTTTTGAGACAGTTCCTTTAGCTCTTCAGAAGAGTTGGGGGTGATGAGCTGTTTAAAATTGCGCTCGTGAGAGATGAGCTTTTCCAGAGATTCAATGTAAGCGTTCTCCAAGCTCTTCTTATACAGAGCTTCGTAGGACACATCATACACCTCTGAGAACTCTTGGTCCAATTTAAAGATGCTTTCCAGGTCTTCTTTCAGAATGGTCTTTTGAAGCTTTTGTCTAGCCTCCTCACCTATTCCAAAGAAAGGAATCACCTTAGGTCTACCGTTTTTAATGTATACGTTCTTCAGGTAGACGTTCAGTTTATCTATGTCAAAGTCAGATCCCACCTTCTTCACCAGAGCTGAAGGCACAATCACTGTGTCTCCCATCTCTCTAGGTAGGAATTGCTTTATCTTGAAGCGCTCAATATAGTTTTGTTTACCTGTAGGAATACGGAAGGCTGCGCCAAATATAGCTGCAAGTTCTTTTCTACCCTCCTCAGTGTTGTTGAAATAGTCCATTAACTCCTTGTCACTCAAGGGGCTATCGAACCATCTGCCCACCATGATTTCACTCACACGCTTACCATCTTCATCCTCATAGAACTTAAGAACATCAGAAGAGTATCCACCCTTCTCTTTCTTAGCTCTAATGTCTTCAAGGAATGTAGAAGGACCTTGTACCTTCTGTCCACCAGATATTTTAGGAGAAGTGACATTCTTATCAATGATAGAATACAGGATGTTTCTCACTTGCTGGTAGGCAGGTGTAGCTTCTAGAATGGCTTTACCGTTTAAGAAATCAGCCAGGGTTTTAATAATATTACTATTCACCTCCCTTTTGAATATCTCATCACGGAAGGTTTTAGCAGCTTTGCTAAAGTCTGTCACCGTATACTTACCATCTTTTTCTGTGATGCCAAGCTTCTTAAGAACCAGTTTATATCCTTCCTCTGTAAGAGCATTCAGAAGAGCTTCGTTGTTTTTAATCTCAGCATACAGGGGAGACTCTTTCTTCTTCTGTGTCTCAGAAGGAATAGCATACCAAGCAGCCATTCTTTCATCAGGATCTTCAATAACTCTTCCGTTCTTATCCTTAGGCTCAAAGTCAATAGGTACACCAGACTCCATCATATCCATCGTAACAAGCTTGGTCATTTGAGATCCTCTTGTTACCAGGTTATCTTCTTTAGAAGGAACATCTGTTTGGATGCTCATGATGTTGAAAGGTACAGTGATTACACCCTTGAAAGGTTCTTTTGTAATCACACCATTATCATCATAGATGACATTGGTAACAGTACCACCCACCTTTCTAGCAGTTTTAAACACAGCATAATCAATTTCTTCTGCCTGCATTTTGTTATAGAGCCTAACAGCATTAGAGGTTTCCTGACCAGCTAGTTCAGCCATTTCTACAGCTATACGATAGGATAGAGGGAACAATGCAAGCTTGTCCAACATTACATCATTGTAGCTCTTACCATCAGCTCTGTTACCAGCCACGATAGGTTTTATTGGGGTGTAGGCACTCTTAACATAAGGGTTTCCTTTATCAAGAATCTTCTGTTCTGCTTTAGAAATAGGTAGTTTCTTGTGTCTTTTCTCCCAAGCTATATCATATCTGTATTGAGCCTCATCAGCATCTGTCCAGTTGTTAGAGCGCTTTCTAAGGTTTCTGTGTGCTTTGAAGTTTATAATACCAGCACCATCTGCCTCATCCCATGTACCGTAGTTTTCAAGATCAATGAACCCTTTTACATCCTCTATAGTGGTGGATTTAAAATAGGTCTTGGTCATGTCTGTATAGCCAATATCACCCTTCTCATACCCCTCATTCATCACTCTCTCTAGCACTGCATTTACACTACCAGAGCTAACAATAGCCTGACGAGGAGAAAGGAAGTTTTTAATACGCTTCAACTCATCGCTATACATGTAAGGATCAGAATACAGAAGCTTGTGGAACTCAATGTTTGCAATCATGTAATTGACTGTCAAGGTTTTGAGATTCCTATCCAATGCCTCTTTGGACATTTCATCAGTTTTGGCAAATGCCAAGTTGCTCACCGCAAAGTCTCCACTGGACTCCTTTGTAATAATGTTATACTGTGTCAACAATTCCTTGAAAGACTCTGTAGAATTGTTGATATAGTTGTCAACAGCCTTCTGGATTTCAGCTGCATTATCATCATAGACTTTCTCAGGGGTGGATGTTTTATCAGCAGTGATTGTATTAGCTAGTTCACTACCAAGGATGGCATCCATGAATCTGAGCTTGTCTTTGTTCTTCTCAACTACAGTGGGCCTGTCTTCTCTTGAAAGGTTAATCTCATCAATCAAATAACCCTTGAAGATGTCTTGTACAATAGTCTTACCAGGATCAAGGTCTTCTTTCTTCACCTCATTACCCATATAGGTCATGTACTCCAACGCAGCATCACCAGCTACAAGATTGTAGTAGTAGCCTTCCAGGTTCATATTGATTTCCTGAATCAGACGCTCTCTGAAGTTCAGGTCAGAGGACTCTTTCTTCTTACCATCTATCTGGTTGTTTGTACCATTGGCAATACCAGGTTTCATAAATTCCTTAGTATCAACACGTTGTCTTCTGTCTCCAGTTTTTGTAGCCTTGTCAATGTTAAATATTGAATTCAGGATTACAGAGTTCTGGGCAAAACTATCTGTATAGAGGTAGCCAAATCTTGGATGACCACTCAAAGATTGGTAGGTGGGGAACTTAGATAGTTCCTTGTACAAGTCAAAGCTAGGGTTGGTTCCAATAAAGGTTTGCAGTCTTTCTCCGTTTATACCAAAGAAGGTGCTAGAGAATTCAGGATTGTTAATCCTTGCTTGGATGCCTCCCAGGGTGAGCAAGCGTCCTTTGATATCCAAAGCTTGGTCTGTGAAAGAAACAATCTTCTTACGTTCTTTCAGACTCTTAAGAACACCAGCAGTGGCTTCTCTAAACTTCCTGTATTCTGTACCACTTGTTACAGCAAGCTGATTAATATCATCAAGGCTAAACTCAATCCCTATGCTAGCCAAAAACTTAACGTATGTAGCAGGATCTTCTGATAAGCTCACCTTATCAAATGCTCCAGCCTTTGCTATGTATGCTTTCTCTTTAGGAACATATTCAAAGAACTTGTTGCCAGGTTTCATGGCAATAGTCTTAATACCGTTCACATAGTCTTTCTCAAGTTGTCTAGAGGCAGCTGTAAGGTTTGCTTCACCCACCTGAATACCTCCTGTAGGTAGGATGTTTAATATCTTTACATCAGGATTCTGCTTGGTGAATTGTGTAGAGAAAGCTGTAATCAATTGAATATCAGCAGCTTCCATACTATCCCAGTTGGGAAGATTGTCAGAAGAGGTCTTTGCAAGTCTTCTGTACAGAGTTTCATAGTTGGTATCTTCCTTAGCCATCTCTCTGATTCTCTCCATCATGTCATCAGCATCAACAGAATCATGCACTCTGTTCATCAAGGAGATGTAGGTTTCTCCAACAGGCATAAGTTTCACCCCACCAATAGAAGATAGTACAGCATTACCCTTATTATCCAAAATAGGCATAGTGGCAAGAACCAGTCTCACAGCACTGTTCATCTTTCTGAAGTGGTCCACCTTGTGGGCTCCTTCATACTCACCTCTGTTTGAGCGGTTCTCATCCTTAGCATTCATTTCATCATTCTCATCAAACTCAATTCCGTATTTTCTGAGGTAGATTTCATGAGCTTCTGTCAGACCATCCCAGTTAAGGAGCATCTTGTTAAACAGGCTACGCATTTCTGCCTCTTTCAAATCAGCAGCTTCTTGTGTAGTTTCTCTGTTTTTAACTCTCTCCTTTTCTGTGTTAGCAATCTTTTTGAATCGCTCTCTGAGGTTGGCTTGCACCTTACCATATACATCTGTCTTCTTCAAATCTGAGGAGATGTTAAACAGGTTCTTGTTATCCCTTGTCAAATATCCTACAGATAGGAAAGTCATTTGCTGCATAAAATCGTGCACCTCACTGTTGGTAAGGCCAGGGATTTCACTAAGCTCAGCATCGTCTGTAATGGTTGCATTCTCTATATCAATGATGCCCACATTAGCATAGGCTAATGGTGCATCCATCTGTGTATATCTCTTGTAGTATCCTTTGTTAATCTTTTCAAACAGCTTCTCTGTATTGCTCTGGGCACTAGGACCAATAACAAATGTCTTAATAGCTGACCAGATGTCTGCAAACAACTTAAGAATGAATGGTTTAGCTTTAACAGGCTTAGGAGGAATTACGCCATCCTTAATGTAAGACCTGAACTCTTCAGCCAGTTGTTCTTTGATTTGCTGGTCTGTAGCCTCAGAGTATTTAACCATCTGTCCGCTAGGTCTATCCTTGAACTGTCCAGATCTGTTTCTAAACTCATCACGAATAGCTTGTTGTTCTTGAGGAGTAGTGAACATCTTCCATACAGCCTCAAACACCTCGTGGTAACCAGTTCCTATCTCAGCAGACTCCCAAAGGTAGATGCCTGCTTTCTTGAACATACCCATAGCCCTAACACCGTTACCATTCCTCATCATGTTCTTCACTCTGTATACAGGAAGAATTGGGAACGCTCTCTTAAGGAACTCTTCAAACTTAGCAAAGTCTTCTGTCTCAAGATAGCCATCATCTAGAATGACACGGTATTCTTCAGGATCATCAGGAGTACCCTGTGTTGCATTCCATGCATCATTAAGCTGTTGGTCCTCATCCTTAGTTACAGTTTCAACAGCAGAAACAGCAGGTTTAGCTCCTTCTAAAGCAGCTAGTTTTTCTTTTATAAGTTTGCTTCCATCAAAATAATCTCCTAAATAATATCTTAAACCTCTTATTGTATCAGGTAAGTATTTAGGATTATACATCTCATCAAGAATATCTCCCGAAATAGCATCTTTCATTAATCCAATACCAGAAGGTCCATATCTAAGAAACTCAGCTCCACCTTTCTCAATCTTACCCTCGGCATCAAATCTAACAGAAGTCTTATCTGTCAGTTTCAAGTTGTCAGATATATTTTGACTTCTTAACTCAGGAGACTTTTCAACAGCATTTACAACAGATTCAACCTTAGATGCATTCCCTATATATACTGTAATATTTTTTCCAGGCTGTCCACCATCGTGTCCAACTTTATAATGTTTAATAATTCCCTTGGCCTTTAGGTCATCAAGTATTTTAATAGTTTGGGTAGCCCTGCTTCTAATTTCATTTTCTGGTGTACTATCACCTTCACTTTCAAAAGGTTCTACACCAGCTATTGAAAGATGCATCTTCCATCCCTTGTTAACATTCTTTTCAAAACTTTCAACATTTTCTTTTAAACTAGGACTTCTTTCTACATCAGAAACAGGAGCTGCTGCTGGAGCAGGGGCTACAGGGGCTTGTGCAAGAGAAGCCAAATCTTTCTTAGCTTCGTTTACAGCAAATGCACCTAATGTGTTAATAATCACATCTCTATCAGAAGGCTTACCATTTGCTATCTGAGCTTCTATAAGAGAGTCAACAAGACCTTTATCAGCAGATGTAACAACCATTGTTCCTTCAAGGTCACCTTTTTCAGCTGTAAACTTAAAGCTACCGTTCTTTAATGTAATGGTGTTTTCTGTTTTACCATCTAGCTGAAACTTACCAGCAGGAGCTGTTGGTGCAGCAGGAGCAGCTTTTGCTTTCTCAGCAGCAGCTGTTAAATCTTTTCTCACCTCACCAAGTGCATATGCAGCTAATGTGTTAAGAATCACTTCCATATCTGCCACCTTACCAGCATCTTCTTGTTGTTTAACAAGGAAGTTTGTAAGAGACTCATCTGTAGTGGATAAGATGGTGATGGTTCCTTCTGGATCATTTGCATCTGCTGTGAATCTGAGCACACCATTCTTCATTTGAATGGAGTTCTCTGTCTTGCCATCAAGTGTGAATTTACCTTTAGGAACAGGTGTTCCAGCAGGAGTGATGGTGATAGCCTTTCCTTCAGGAGCTATATCTGTAAATCTCTTGTCAACATTGTTCTCAGCAATGGTGAAATAGATTCCGTATTTATTAACATCCTCAGCACTTTTCAGTGGTCTGATGATGGTGGTTAGGGGAACGTTTTGTCTTGTTCCTGTACCATCAGCATTTTTGCCTGAGAGTAAATAGGTTTGGTAGTTGGGCCACATTACGAAGTTTACACTACCGTCACTATTGATGCCTGTTATTTGTTCGTATCTCTCGTTGTAATAGTTCTCATCTGTAGCCTTGGCGTTTGTATTCTGGTACATTCTCTGTAAGGCTCCTACAATAATACCCTTGTTCTCATTGAGAGACGTAGCACCAAACTCACAAATAGGAGTGTATTTACCTTCCTCATTAACCTTACCAGACATGAACAGCTTCAAACCATCCTCTGTCTTTTGGAACCATACGCTGTTAAATCCAGCAGCTTCTTTAGGTGTACCCCAATAAGTTACGCTTCTCAGCCAGTTCACAAGACGTTGAGCCTCAGGAGAATTGTCATAAACAAACTTACCCTTTGTGTTCTCTTCAGCGATGATTTCAGACAGGCGAACCATCACTTGATGAATCACATCAGCCTCTTCAGCTGTATGCTGTCTGTTGTCTAAAGGAACATATCCATTCTTTGTAACGAGGAACGTTCTACCCAGTGCATTACCAAATGCTGTAGATCCTAAAGAGATGGTTTGTTCTACAGTGGGTACATATACGAGTCTTCTGCTTCCAAGTTCTGTTTCTCTAATCAATCCAGAATCTTGGATAGCCACTCTTGCATCATAGTCATTTTCAAAACCTAAGCCATTTGCTGTAGGTTTCTGTACCTTCTCAGTGAATCCAAAGGAAGGTCTAATGTCATAATTCTTAAGGGTCTTCTCAGCCAGCTTTTCCTTTCTCCAGTTCTCATACTCAACAACAAACTTCATTTTCACTTCCTGAGGGACAGTTTCTCTAAGTCTGCTCTCAATGTTAATAGGGAATGTCTGGTAGATAGCGGTGTTCAGCAGTCTGTTCTGGTAGTCTAAATCAGACTCAGCCTCAGACTTTTCAGGAATAGGCACACCATTCTCATCAACAAGGGTGTAGCTTTTACCATCCTTGCTAGGAATAGCCATTACAAGAGCTATGGTTGTTTCAGCGTTAACCTCTGCTTTACCTTGTTTGAGATGGTTTGTTAAACCGTTTATGATTTGGGACTCTGTTTCAGAAGTGACAATCACACCCTTTATATCACCAGCATTTGGTAGGTTGGGCATTCTTGCTCCAAAACGATTAGCTCTACCATGATGCTCAGCTACATCCTCTTTGGTAGTAGCAAATGATCTTTCTGTGGGAGCAGATGTACTTGTTGCAGCAGCTACAGAGGACATCTTTGGATCAGGTTCGTAAGTCTTTTCATACTCTCTGTTCTGAACCCCTTGGTTCAGTGTGCCTAGTATTTGTTTAATTACAGCTGCATCCCTTGTAATAGCTTTCTCTTCCTTGATTCTTTGAAGTTCTTTTTGAACTAAGTCTTCAAACCTTTTGAGAATCAGTTCTTTAGCTCTTTGTTCTTTACCTATTTCATCTAAGCTATTCATCAGTGTTTGTAGCCTAGTGGTAGCATCGTTGAGCTTATCTTGATTGATAGTGATCTCTTTGTTTAGATCCTCTATAATAGCATAGTCAGCTATAGCATCCTTTAGAGCATTAACCTCAGTGTATGAGATTGTCTTAGATGCAAGGATCTGCTGAATTCTTTCTTTGATTTCTACAGGATACTGAGAATCAAATTTACCTAAAGAATCTTTGAGCCAATCAGTTAAGTCTCTAAGAGTTTCATTGAGGTCATCTACCATTTTAAGTAGCTGGTCAATTTGTGTTCCTGTAGACTTAGTAAGGTCTTTAAGACCACTTACCTGCTCTTTCAATTCATCAACTAACTCAAACGTGTTTTCAGGAAGCTCTTGAACATTCTGTAGGAAGTCTTCAAAGTAGGCAGTATTTGCCTCTAGGATATCTTTTTGTGCCTGAAGGTCTGCAATCTCAGATTCTAATGTATCCTTAAGACGAGCAAGTTTTAAAAGAGCTCTGCTAGTCTTAGAGAACACCTTTGAAAACTTAGCCTTTTGTCTGCTAAGTTCTGGATACTTGGCCTCTAAAGCTTTCTCTCTTTTGGTACGTGGTTCAGCAGCACTCACTTCACGAAGACCTTCTAACTCCTCGTTAATCTTAGCCAGCTCATCCTTCTTCTCAACAATCTTCTTATCTATATTTTCAATCTGCTCTTTAGCATCATCAGTGATTTCTTTGATGATAGCACGTCTAGCATTAAGTTTCTGTTCTAGATTAGCAGCAATCTCAGCTTCTTCAGCTGTAGGAGCTTGTCTAAGAATATCATTAGTTTTCTCAGAGAACTTTTCCTTGCTCCAAATCTGAGCTCTGCCATATCCTTCCTGAGCTTCAAACTGACTAAGCTTCACAGGAATTCTATATACAGGATTACCGTTCTTCTTCTTTTCTATTGACTCAAAGAACAGCCCTTTGGTTTTCTTATCAAATACCACCTTCCCTTGAGCTTCCTTACCACCCTTAAATCTGTAGTTGAAAATCTTGTCAGAGTTGTCAATATAGAACTTAGCATTGCGGCCAATATCAGCTGACCTAGAAAGCTTATATTCTTCAAATGCCTTTGGGGAAACATTGTGAATCTTTCCATCTAGAGTTTTGAGAACTATCTTACCATCTTCGGTGGTTCCCATTACATCAAACTCTGTAAAACGGTTAATCTTGATACCCTCTTCAGTTTCAATCTCTTTTGCTCCTCCTACATATCGTTCTCCAATAGCAATCTTTTCTTCTCCATCTTTAGTCTTGATGGTGATAGTTTCTTGAGTGCCAGGCTCAACACCTTTTGTAGGTTTAGCTGCATACTTAAGAGGATTCTCCTTCATGTCATTATACTCATCCAAAAACAGCTTTCTGCGTTTAGTGAGCTCTACAACATCCTCAAGTGTGGTTCTTAAACTTTCTTTAGCATCCTCTGTAACAGACAATCCTTCAATCTGGGCAAATGTTTTTTCTTCTATTTCTTTGTCCACTCCTTTTTCAGAAGCAGCACTCTTTGTGAGTTCGTTAGCATCTATACCAGCAGAGAATAACGCATTGTTTAACAACGGAATACGTTCATCATAGTCAGCCACTTTAACAGCTGCGTATGTCATCTTATCAATTACATCATCTGGGTAGGCTGGGGTTTTACCATCTTGCAACACCTTGCCACCATATCTAAGATATAGGGACTCGTATATGGATGAAGCGGTATCTACTGACTTACTGAACTCATTAAGTCTTTCTCTAAAGCTTTCAATATTGTCATTCATGTTTGCCACACCCTGATCTTTCAAGGCGCTCAAACCTTCTTCTGTAGAAGCCTCTGTTCTAAGTTCAGCAATGTCACTCTTTATCAAATCTGTTCTACCATACTTAATTCTGGGAGCCAGATAGTTATGTGTCAGGTCAGTCTTTAAGTCTGTAGCCTCAAGTTTATCATCTTGAAGAATAGCATCTCTGTGCTGTTGCTGTAAAACAACACCCCTATTCACCCCATTAATCTTATCCTTTAGAGCATCTCTGAAGGTGGGGGCATTGTTCAGTTCTTTGATTAGTCTTTGTGTATTTCCTTCAGTTGCTTTAGTTTCACTGTATCTCTGCATAGCTTGCATGGGACCTCCAGTGAGACCACCAAGAAGCATGCTTTCCATACCTTCTTTAGACACCAAAGCACCTACACCTACACCACGTTTGTTCTCACCCATGAAACCATAAAGCATACCGTCTAACAGCACATCTGCTTCATTACCCTCATATGCTTTATTGAAATAGTTTTGTGTTCCAATCTGAGTGGCATATTGAGCCAGCTCTTGGAATGCTTCCTTAGGATCAAAGATGTATCTACCTGTACCAGTAACTCTATTATAAATTTTACCAAATCTTGTAGTGGGGGCTTCCACTCCATACTTACTATCTTTTAGAACAACATCGTCTGTTTTTCTAAGCATGTTATTGGCAGCCTCTCTACTTTTACGATAGGAAGAGCCTAATAGATAGTTCAATTGAACATACTCAGTGACAGAAAGAAGAGCCAGGTTTGTAAAGAAAGATGTCTTACCAACGCTTTCTGCATACTCATTTATCTTCTTTAAGTCTTCTCCCGTAGGTTCTATTCCAAGATGAGACTCTTTATATTGTTCTATCAGATTGTTTCTGAACTCTTTAGCTGTCTGCAAAGCTTCAAAACTAGCCTCACCTGCTGAAGAATAAGTAGCAACTGCTGTTCTTCTACCAAGATCTCCAAACTTAGCAAAGGCATTTGTTTCATTAGCTATCTGAGCGAGCCTTGAACTTTTAGCTGTAAGATCAACTGCAGAAGAAATTTCTCCTTCTAGTGCAGCAGCCACCTCAAGATTCTTACCCACTGAAAAAGCTCTAGCAGTGTTTCTTAAAAGAGGAGTGAATGCTTTGAATGCCTGAGATGACTCAGCTGCAGTGGCTAATCTCATAGCAGCAGCTCCTGCACGCGCACCAGTACCTATTAGCGCTGCATTTGCCATGTTACCAGATATCAAAGCACCTACAGCATATCCTGAATTCTTGATCAGTTTATCAAATAAAAAGTTGGCTGTGAACCAGTTACCTGTAGAATACCAGGCTGCATTCTTCTCAGCATTGGTGTAATAGTTAGGCAGGTATTCCTGGTCCACCTTTGTATTCCATTCGTCTAACTTATTGAGATATTGGTTGTCCCATATATCAGCAAGTCTTCCTGTAAAGGGTGATAACAGAGCACCTCCTAAAACACCAAAGCCACCAAGTATGGTGGTACCAGTGAGGTTGACGCCTTTTAAAACACCATTAACAGCTTTGTCCCATGTAGACTGATTTTGTCCATATATATCTTCCCAGTTCACCCCAGGACGATAGAGTGAGTATCTGTTATTTCCAATAAGTTCGTTGGGAGTGATTTGTGTTTGTGTAGCAGAAAGAGGACGTTGCTTTAATGAGAGTGCTCTTACAATCTCATCGTAAGATGCAGCTTCTCTTCCACCACCAATGGGAGTTCCTGGCTCAAAGTAGGAAGGTATCTTTGTTTGTTTAGGAGCCCCAGTGTAAGGTTCTGAAAGTCTAGGTACACTTGGAAGCTCACCACCACCACCTAATTGATTTGATATGTCTTCTGGAAAGATAGGCATAGTGTTATTTCAATAAGTTTTTAACATTAGTGTCGGTCATCATTGAGAACCCTTCTATTAGTGCTTGCATACTTGGGCTAGCAGCACTTTCTCTAACCACTGTTTGTTTTGTTGTTGGATGCTGTATATAGAAAACAGCCTGGTACCCAGAAGGTAGGGCTATAATATCAGCACCCAAATTGTACCCTTGTACCATTGGGAACTTGTCAAGAGCGCTTCCTCTAAGCTTTTGATAACGAGGAGTTTTGTAAGCGTCTGGATTCTGTTTTACACTTGCTCCAATAGATCCTGATTGGGGATTGGTGTTGCCAAATTGGAAAAGCAGGTCAGCATCATCTTGGTAAGCAGGCACAGGAGACTCACGGAACACTCTTTCAAATTCCTCAGGAGTTGTTCTAATAACCTGTAGGGCAGAAGGTTCACCTTCTTTCACTGATCCTTGTAGTGTAATGTAAACATCTTTACCCTGTCTTATTCCACCAACAAGAGTTCCTGGTTTACTAAGAAGAGCCTTTGAAGTGGCAAGATCAAATCCTTCTGTAAATCTACCTTTTTCCTGTCCTCCTTCACTTTCAATTCTTGTAAGATATTGGTTTACACCAGCTCTTACAAACGCCTTCTTTTTATCATCCGATTGATCAAAAGAGAAGGCTTGGGGTGCGTATGTAGCTACAAGCTTTTCATTAAGCTTGTTATTTATCCATGTGGTTTGTTGTTCATATAATTCTTGTCTACGTCTAATAGCTGGATCTTTTGAATACGCAGTGACTTTTACACCACGAACTGGTGTACCATCACGCCTAAGTTCAGGCTCAGGAGGAACATAAAGACCAAGGCTTCTAGCACGCTCATTTCTAACTTGTTGTTGTAATCTATCAGCCTGCATTTTCTTTCCCATTCCTTTTATCTCCGCAAACTGAGGAAGTCTATCTGCCTCATCTAGAATGGTTTGTAAAACAGCATTTTTATTGTTGTATTCAGTGTTTAGGTTTTTCATTCCGTCAAACAACTGAACCCACTCAGCTCCCACCTGATTTCCTTTATTATACTGATCGTAGTAATATGCGTATTCTTTATTAAACTCTTCTTCTGAATAGTTTGGAAAGTTGGCATTCTTGAAAGCAAGCTTTTGATCTTTGATACTGGTTTCCATTTGAGCCAAATCATCCATGAAAGCAAAAGTGGAAGTTTTTAAGAAACCAGTTTTATCTGCAGCTATATCAAGAACACCAGGAATAATCATACCACTTCCTCTAGCTTCCTTTTGAGCTTTGGTCAACTCGAGTTGATAGTTGAGCCAGCTAATATTTTCAGTGGCTTTATTATGTCTCTGACGTTCTTTATACTCATCAACACTGAGTGAATACTTTCTATCTCTATCTAGTTGTTCTTGATAGGGACTACTTACAATCTTTTGAACTTCAGTGTAGTTAGAGAATCCTAGGGCAAAGCTATTGATAGCATTCTGCGTATACATAGCATTGCGATAGGCATCAGGATTAGTCTTAATAAGTTCTATTGCTCTTTCGTATTTTGTTTTATTTTCAGCAATATCGTCCTGTGCTTCTTTTATCTGTTTATCTACAGCTGCTTGATAAATAGGATCGTTTGTTCTTGTACCCTTTAAAGTTTGTAAGTTCTTTAACTGTTGCGTAAGAGAACCATCATACTTAGCTTGTTCAGCCATAGCATCAGCTCTCATCTTTTCTGGAGTGGTTCCTCTGTAATGATACCAAGCATCGATGTTTATCTGCCTAATATCGTTCTCATTCATAGATGCCATGATGGCATTCTTAATAGCCTGGGCAGATTTACCTTTGAAGGTTTTCTCAATCATCACCTTGTTAAGAACAGGAGCTGAACCAGCAGGAAGTAAATTACCCTCTTCATCAATGTATCTACCAGCAGCATCTTGTAAGAAAGGAAGCTGTTGTGTAGTTTCGGAAGCTCCTAGTTCCTTTTGGATATCCATCCATTTCTTGTTCAAATCTATATAAGGAACATATTGACCAGTAAATGAAGATCCTGGAGTGTCATCATTCAACCAACTATTAGCCTGACTTAACCACCAGGCCTCATTTTGAGCAGAACCTTTACCACTTTTTCTAGCTTCTTCTGCCTCAGCTTGCCCTCTTCTATATCTTTGTGTAGATGAAACAGCACCTTGAATAATAGGATCTTTAACAACTTGTTTAACCATGCCTCCTACAGAGTTGACTAACTGGAAGTTAGAGAAATCTCCAGCAGCCACCCCTTTCAAATTGTTTCCTAGTTCGTCAAGTTTAGACTGTAGATACTGTCTATCTACACCTTTGACAATATCAAGTCCAGCAACATTATCAATGTAGCTTTGGATTTTTTGAACACCAGCGTCATATTGAGCCTGCTTTTGCATGCCCACCCTCACCATAGCATCAACAGGAAGCTGTTGAATGTACGGGTTAAACTGGGGTATTATGTCGGTAAATGAAGCCATAGAGCGTTAAGTTACAAATGTAATATGAAAAATTATATCTTCCAAGAGGAATAACGAGTTTTGGTAATTCACTCTAACTGAGTCTGTTATAGATTTTTTACAGCTTTTAAAATCGCCCCATTTTTAGCGTCAGAATCTTTCCTTTTCTTTCTTAAAACAGTCTCATACTCATATCCTTCTGGAGCTTGTGGTACCCCAGAAGATGCCATTGAATCAAGAGTTGTGTCAAATTGAGCTAAAGGATTCATATTTATGGCTCTGAATCTAGGGTCAAAGCGGTAGTTGTACAGGTTCTCATATGTAGCTAAAGTCCTGTTATCCAACTTGTTCTGAGCATATTTGCTGGCAATAGAGCTAAGGGCAGCTTGTGTTGTAGCCTTAGTGTTAGATAAAGCCTGAGCCTGTCTAACATATTGCTGATCCAAAATACCCAGATTCTGAAGTTGAGATTGGTTAAGCAGGTTTCTGTTCTGCTCATACACACGTTGCTTTTCAGCCTGGTTCAAGCGGAACTGCTCACCCAGCACCTTCTGATTAGCCTGGTATTTCTGGGCATTTAACATACCCTGAGCAGCAGGATTGTATCCCAACAGCCTCTGTTGAGATCTGAAGGAAGCTTCATTCTCATTCAAGATGTCCTGTAGAGATATGTCAAAAGGAACAGACAACTGAGGTTGGAAAGTTTGAGCTCGTACAGGCTCCACTTGATTGGTAGCCAATGCATACATCTCTCCAATAAGCTGATTTGTATCAAGCGCTTCTGCATCTGAAGGTCTCAAATAAGGAACTAATTGATTAAATGCTGTCATCCAATCAAACTTTTTAGGTGTAGGGACAACAGGTTTAACTGTTTTTGAAGGAGTGGGAGAAGGTGTTGGTAGAGTGTAACTAAGATCAGGGATTGCTATACGAGGAAGAGGTGTGATGGTTCTATCATCATATAGTCCTCTTGCACTAACAGTCTGTTGACCAAGCATCTTATCTTCTTGCAAACGAGCACGACTTCCTATCTCTTCTGCTTTCTTGTTAAATGCTTGTTGAAATTCTAAAACATCTTCTGGGTTTGCAGGATCAAATTTAGACCAATCATACCAAGGGTTGTTGGCCTTCATTCGTTCAATATCAGACTTACTTATGTTTCCGTAACCAAGACCAGTTTTGGTTTGCTTAGGAACATCAGCTCTAGCTGATAATCCTTTTTGAGCTTTAGGAATATCAGCACCCTTCTTAGCCAATACATCACCTTTGTCTGTCACCTCTAGAAGGTTTTCTTCCTTAGTGTCATTAATAGCGTTCTGCAGAGAAGCTGCATTTATCTTCTTGTCTGCCAAGTCTTTAAGCTTAGCATTAGCCCCTTCAATGTTTGCCTGAAGAGTGCCTAGAGCAAGCTTATCAAATGATGTTTGTACATTAAGTTCATCAAGCTGTTCTAAAGACTTGTCAATCAATTTGTTCTGCTTATTCTCTTGCTTAGAGAGATCAGCCACATAAGTCTTGAACTTCTTACCCTTAGCTTTAGAATCTGCTAGCATATCTGCAAATGCGTTTGTGATTTTAATATTTCCAAATACAGTGAGGTTGCTTTCCCCTGTGCCACCATCTTGTAGCTTTACAGCAGGTTCACCTCTTTCCACCTCTACGGGGTTCTCACCATACGTGATACCAATACCCGTGTTACCTTTTCCATCAGACTCATCGTGAGATTGACCTCTGAACATGATAGTTTCACCGCCATCTGGTAGATAGGGATTGTAGGACATAGGTTCTGCATATCCACCCCAGTGTGTCTGGAGCTCTCCACCCATTTGCATAGCTGGTCTTTCTGTAGACATAGCTGCTGCACTAGGAGGAGTGTACTCTTTCAAGTGACCACCAGCTCTGAGCATATCTGCATCATGAGGAGGCTTGAGAAGATCCTTTACATTATGTCCTCCAAAGGATACAATCTTTTGTGGTAACCATGTGTGACTCACCCACTTGTAGGGAGACATTTCACCACCATCTTGCAATCCAAACCTATTTCGTATATCTATTCCCACTTGTCTACCCATTATATTTCCCATGTGTCTTGATCCCTGTTCTTCGTATCTTTTGATTCTTTCTTCTGTAGGATCTATTATTCCACCAAGTCCTTCACCAAGAAACCCTCCTATTGCACCACCAATTGGTCCACCTAATGCTGTTCCAGCAGCTGTACCAATACCCTTTCCTATTTTACTACCAGCTTCTGGTTCACCCTGGATTGCTCCACTAAGAGAGCCGAGAGTTCCAATACCCCCCTCGTTCATCATAAAGTTTCCAAACTTGGTATCTTGCATCCACATTTGGTTACCAATCTTAGCCTTCTTTAATTTTCCACCATCTACATACTGTTTCATTTTTGATGTCTCATCTAAAGGTTCATATCCCATATTTGTATAGATGGTGTTAGGAGCAAAGGTGTTCATGATTTCTCCACCTCCTACAGATGCTCCGAATTCAGCAAGTACCTCTGTACCTACACCATAAGAAGGGAACATTTCTTCAGGCTGGAACACTACATCTTCTGGCCTAAAATATTCATTTTCAATAGGTTGTACAGGTGCACTAGCAGATGCTGCATCAAACAATCCAGCCAAAGCTGCTTGTTGTTTAGCTTCACGCAAAGCATCTCTTTGTTGCTTTATCATGCTTATTCCCTGTATAACATCTATACCAGCACCTACATAGGGAGCTATTCCACTAGGAGCTTGTGTTCCTGTTGGAGTGGATGATACAGATAGGTCACCCTTATTCACAGCACTTGTTATTGGTGTATTGCTCATGTTCTTTACATTTCCAAGCTGTGTTCTTGGAAGAGCAGCAGTTCTTGTTGTAGGACGTGCGTAGGGGTTGTACATTGATATATTACTAGGAATATATTGAAATGTAGGCTGAAAGTTTTCACCACTTAACTGAGGAATCTGTTGTCCCACCTGAGCTTTATCAATCTTAGACTCACGCATGGCCTTTTTAAACTCTTTGCCATGCTTAGCCATGAAGGATGCCTCATCAGGAAACTTCTTGTAGAATTCCTTTTCAGACTTAACACCAGCGATCTTTAGAATGTTCTTTTTCATGTTAGTTATATTTATCTAACCATCCGCCCTTGGTTGGTTTGTTATAGTTTGTAAAGTTAAGTAATTGATCCAGCTTCTCAATAGGATATTCATCAGCCTTGTTCACACCACCATTCCTCTGTTTAACATTTATCTTAGGTTTCTTTCCTGTCTTAGATGTTATAAAATTTGAAAGTTTTTCCTGGTCAGCAAGCAAATCTATATCAGGCTGATTAACCTTCTTTCTTCCAGCCAGATTTTCATAGTCTGGATAGAAGGTATTTGTTGACTCATCGTATTCACCTATTCTTGTATTTCCTGGTCCAAATATTCCAACACCTCCACTAGGCACTGTAGAGAGAATTGTTTTTCTTACAGCCTCTGGTGATACTGGTACCACTTTAGATTCTTTTACAGGCTCAGGAGTTGGTGTTACTACCTTCTTCTTTACAGGAGGAGGAGTGGGTTTTGCTTTTGGTTTTTCTTTTGGTTTTTCTTTATTACCATATTTTCTCTCCCACTCAATCTTTTCCTGAGGAGTTCTCATGTGGTATGGTTTTATAGCAAGAGGATCATAATCATAAACTAACACATTTCCTCCTGGATATGTTACATCTTTTTTATCAATAGGATAATATGAAATATATCTCTGTGGCTTTATGCGATAATCAACTAACGCAAACGGACTTGCTAAGTTTTGCATTGGAGTTATAAGATCTCTATAATAGTCTTGATATTCAGACCCTCCTTTAGTTTGAGCAAGTCCTTTATATTCTAATTGTTTAACTTGTTCAGGTGATAAATTAAAGTAGTGTTTATAAAACTCATCACTATATAGTTTTCTAAATTTATTTCTTTGTTCTATTTCACCACGGTAAAAATCCAAATTAGCTTGTCTTAAACCTTCAGGGATTAGCTCTGATTTGGAAGAAAAGGAGTTGCGTGGATTAAAATCACTTGTATAATCTTTTTTAATTCTACCAGCTTTCATTTCATTCTCATAGAACTTATTAAGAGCCACCTGAGCATTGTACAGACGAGCACTATCAGCTGTTGTGGGAGCAGGGATAGTTTTACCCTTCTGAGCTGTAGGTAAGTTACCACCATTCCTTTGTTTCTTTGTCTGACTCTCAATAAACTCTCTACCATATTTAGGAACACCCATTCTCTCATAGTCTTCAGGTTTCACAAACACTGTGTCCCCTTGTGGTGTTCTATACCCCACAAATGCTCCAGCTCCTGATCCATGATAGGGGGTGGGTGCATATATAGGGGTGCCTTGGAAGTAGTCTGTCAGAGGAGCCTTCTTTTCAACAACAGGTTCTGGTTTCTTCACCACCTCCTGTTGTTTAGTCTCAACCTTTGGTACTTCTTTCTTAACTGGCGGTTTAGGTTTAGGTTTTGATTGAGTAGTAGTTTTTTTAGGAGCTTTGCTAGGATCAAGTATTACCTGTTGTTCTGGTTTTTTCCATTGAGGTAAGTGAGCAGCTCCTGGAGGTCTTGGATCAGTAACACCTAGCTTATCCCAAACACTTCTAAGAGTTACTAAATCTATGGCAGTATTGTCTGGATCTGGAAAATAACCTTGAAATCTTATAGGAAGTATTCCTCTATTACCTTTTTTCTGATATTCTCTCATTACAGAAGCTACTCTTTCATAGTTTTTATATCCTCCAGTATCTTCTTTTGTATTGTCTCTTAGCTTGTAATCACTAGCTTTTAAACCAGCCTGTAATGCTTTATCATAAGGAGATCCAGGTGTAACTTTTACTAAATTCTTATCTGCATCTAGTATACCAGCTAGTCTTCTACCAACATTATAATTATATAAGCTGTCCTGGTAACTTTTTAGTCTTGGATCTTTAGGATCAGAAACATAGATGGGTTCTCTCTTCTGTGATTTTTCATAGGCCACAGATGCTTTTGTATATGTAGAAGGATCATTGTCCTTAACACTGAGCATACCATAAACACCTGTAGGTGTCTTGCCCTCTCTGGTCATCCATTTATAAAACTTTGGATGGGTCTTTTTTATTGAGCTCAAGGGTGCACCTTGTTGAGACTCAGCTAGTCTTTGTTCCTCCACCTTTCTACCAGCCTGAGCCACAGGGTATTCTGTAACATATTCACCATCAAACTCATAGTCTTCTCCTGGTTCCATGTATTGGACATCTCCTGTGTCAGAGATACCGAGGAGGGGTTGATCTACACCCTCCATAGTGATTACATTTGAAGGGATGATAACAGGACCACCCACGTTCTCAGGGTTCCAATATCCCATAGGATCTACAGGTATGTCTCCTCCATCTTGTAGGTATCCTGTAGCTTGAGCATAATCAACACCCTCCTGACTACTCTTAAACTTCTCTGTTCCTTTTATTCCTTCTACATATGATTTCCATGCTGACCTAGTGGGAAAGTACATAGTCTTCTGCTCATTGTACCCACCTGTAGGATAAGTGAAGCTAAATTTAGTTGGAGTGTTAGGGTCATACTTATATAACTTAGGTAATGTAGGTTCTTTGGGTGTAGGTAAAGTATAACTTTTTACATCTGGTTTATATATAACAGGTTGTACTGGTTCGACATACTCATCTATGCCGAACGAATAGTTAAATTTAGAAGGGGTAATGGTATACGGCCACTTTTTAACAAACTCTGCTCTTTCCTTTAACATTTGACGTTTTCTTGGAGAGTCTTCCAATCTACGTATATCATAAGGAACTAGCTCAGTTTTATCAATGCTATAAATATCTCCTGTAAAATTTTTATCAACTGAATAAAAACCATCACCTGGATTGTACTTAGTGATTCTTACAGGAGCTATTGAAGTGCTCCATAATTGTTCATATTCTGGAACTGTAATGTTTCCAACTTTATGTCTAATAATCTTACGACGATTTACTGCATCTGTATCTGTTTTATACTGGGGTGCAGTAACTCTTTCATTCTTGCCATAAGATAGTACAGTAGATGAGCCATCTGGAAGTTCAAAAAAATTTCTATCTCGATTGTAGGGCTCAGTATATTTGTTAATGTCTTCATACCCCATCTTTTTAAACTGAGGTCTAAGAGCGCTTTCAATAAGATTTTTATTCTGAACGTAGTTATTATATAACGCTAAGCTATCGTTATATCTAGTTAATCTTCTATCTCTAGGATCTGATACAACTATAGGTGTTCTACTACCATTCTGACTAATAGTCTTAGGTTTGAAGTCTAGTCCTTCTTGGTAGTATTTCATCTCCTGACCATTCTGTGCACTAGCCTTGGTCTTCTTAGCATAAGGACCATTGGCAGGAGCAGGACTCTGTGTACGTGCGTACGTGAATCCTACAGCACCAGGGAGAACACCTCCCATTTGCATAGATGGTCCACCCCATGCTCCGTTATAGTTGAATCCAACATCCGTCAGACCTCCCATAGTTCCTTCTATGCCATTCTGTGCTTGGGGAGCATCAAACTTATCCAGCCATCCTCCAGATTCAGCTTTGTAGGGCTTAGCACCACCAGCAATAGCCCCAAAGAACTTACGTTGTTGTTCTGTCAGGGGATGCCCATGCACCTCCTTATCGTGAAGGATTTTCCTAGCTTTTGATTTGGTGAGTTTCTTTGCCATTATTTGTAAGAGATTTGGCTTGGTGTAATAATGAACTGACTAACCAGATGAGCATCATAGCGATTGTCCAATATGTGTCTCACCTTCAACTCTTTAGCACGCAGAGGTTCTTTCTTGAAAGAGCGCTTGCCATAGTCCATATTAGCCTGGTTTACCACCTTATCCAAAGATAGGGATTCACATGTACGTATGAATAATGGTTCCTGCTTATGCTTAACCAATGACCAGAATGTGTTATACTGGTAGAAGTTGTCGCTCTTGGTGAATGTAATTGTCTTACTATCAGTGTTGTATATAGGATATTTCAAGTAGTCCTTCAGGTTGTTGATAGGTTTAGGAACCAGCTCAAGCACACCAGAAGACTGCTGACCGTTGTACAATACAGCTTTATTGAACCAAGCATCATCAGTTTCCACCTTACGGTTGTCATCAGACACACCATCTGGGTCAGAGAAGTATCTATATGCCTTAGTGTAATCTTGTACACTCTGAAGAATTTCATCTCTGTATTGGTAGGCAAAAGGATACTCAATGATGTAAGGTTCGATGTTTCCGTAGAAGTAGTTGTACACCACTGGGTTTTTCAGGTGCCTCCAGATACAAGCACTATAGGATTGAGTGTAGGTGGCTGCCACCTGTTCATTAGGTGTCACTTGAGAAATAGGGAAGTTAATAGACTTCTTGCAGCGACCAGTGGATGTAATAGTAATTACACTAGCAGCACTATCCACACTATACACCACCCCATTAATTAGTTGACTCTTGGGTACATCTGTAGCTATTACATTTCCAAGGTTGTCAGAAATGGTAAAAGGCCCACTCCTGGGAGAGGCTTTCACTAGCTTTATGAATACTGTTTGAGGCATTTATATCTTTTTATAATGGAGCAGTTGTAGTGGTGGTTGTAGTTCCACATGTATTTCCACAATAAGCACCTTTTGTAATTGTAACAGCACCAGCTGTGGTGATGATGCTGTTCTCCACAGCACACGCAATCACAAAAGGAGTGGGGTCACTAAGCACAGCTTCTCCTGTACTTCCGTTACAGTTAAACCACTGAATTGTTGCAGTGGGGTCAGCTGTAACTGTGTACTCGTAACAATCATCACATATTAGTGTAGTGGTTGTTGTGGTGGTGGTTGACGATGTGCTTGTAGTGGTTGTTGTGGTACATTCCACACAATCATCATCACTTATACAAGATATACCACAAAGTGTAATAATTACCCCTGGATCAGAATAGGGCACTGCCTCAGTGCTAAAGCACAAGTTTATAAGAGCTCCTGGATCAACAGGAATGAATGAGATGCTCTTGCTTCCACACAGATATCCAGCTACATTATGAGTGGTTTCTGTTGAGTTGTAAATAACATAACACTCACAGGGATAGGCAGTTGTGGTGGTAGTTGTTGTGCTGGTGCTAGTAGTGGTGGTTGTTGTCACCTCACAAGCTTCACCCTCCAGATCACATCCTGTATAGGCTGTTGTTGTGGTGGATGTTGTAGATGTAGAGGTTGTGCTAGTGCTGCTAGTTGTAGTAGTTGTAGTGTTTGGAACAGGATTAGCTACAATAGCATCAAAGTCACCACAGCAATCATTGAGTCCTGAATAGAAGAAGTTGTTCTCACCGATGTACCAGTTAGGGATGTAGCTGTGGAAGCTTATCCAGCTCTTAGTATTGAAGTTGAAAGACACTGTCCAGCTCTTGTTGCAGAAGTAGTCTGTATCTGTAAGGAACACTTCTGTCTTGGTTAACTTCTCTGCACCACAGCAGTCTACAGGCTTCTCTAAGTAGAACTTCTTATCTACATCATCATATATGATACCTTCCACCTTTGGAACATAGTCAAGCTTGGTGATAATCACCCTATCATACTTGCTATCATATACACCATGCAGTCCTATACCATTAAAGTGGTTATCCGTATCCACCTTAGGGAAGTAACGTAATATCTCAAATGCTAGGTGGTCTGTAAAGAACCTGTTCATTCCTGAACCAAATCCTGATAGGTCAACAGCTTCTGTACCAGCGATAAGGAACACCTGACCACGCTTAGCATCTATAGTCACTTGTCCTTGTGGTATCTTGAGGAGCATCTTGTTCTGGGTTCCTACATACCCCAAATCAGTTTCAGCAAAATCAATTGGAGGAGCTCCTCTAAACAATGATGGGTTACCAACATATGCTGCCTGAGGGTTGCTAGTATCAATGGTTAACAAGTTGTTGTACATCAACGTCTTGTTCTCAAATCTAGCCAGTATAGCTCTGTTTTGAATTCCGTCTAGAGAAACAAGATCTCCAAAGTTTTGAGGGAAGTCAAAATAAGATATAGCTCTGTAAGTGAGCCAGTTATTAATCCTGTTGTCAGCATCTATGCTTTGTGGATCTGAGTAAATGGCCCTAAAAGGATATTTAGTATAGCATATTGTTTTCCAATCAAATGGTAAGTGAGTGAATGTATTCTCTCTGTTTTGCTTAGAGAAGGTTACATTATAGTAGTAGGTGTTGTCCTGAGCAATAGGAACATAGTCTTCTTGCACCCAATCATCAGGAATACCTGTGCTTACGTGTGGCCAGAAGTCACCCTCTCTGTTGTTGAAAGCTTGACGTAAGTCAACATTGTAAGAGCTTTCACAATAGAAATAGGGAATACCATAGGCAAACACATACATCTTACCATCATAGTATGTTCTGCCAGGACTTGTAATAGGTGTCTGACTATTAGGGCAGTCTAACTGATTAGCCTTAATAGAGATAAAGTTTGTAAGGTTTTGTTGAGCTGCCACTGCTGTAGTGAGGATGGAACGCCCTGAGTGCCAATACTTTGGATAGGCCACATTACCAATCTCATCATAGAATATATCACTGTCATCAGGAGCATTTACCCTGTTGTCAATAAAGAATGGCAGTTTGGTCTTGAAAGCAAACTTGCAAATGAACGTATCACCACCAAAGAATGTAGCAGTGACAGGTGCTGATATAGGAGTGATATCTCTTTGGAATCCTGTGTCTACAGTGTCATAAGAGTATATCTGTCCGTATTGATTAACAAATATGTTCTTAAGTGACCCGTAATAAGAAAGGGTGCTTATGTACTCCTCTTTAGCAGGAGTGCCACAATTGTTAGTGGTTCCATTAACACCAGCTGCACTAAGAGTCATTCTAGATCTATCGTTAACAGCTCCTCCTATACTAGGAGTTTGATTGGGGAATGGTAGAGGAGATCTAGGACCACCTGTATATGTTTCTCTAGTCTTTAAATATACAGAACTCTCTCTGTTCCAGTTGTTTACATTCTTATCATCACCCACACCCTGCACACCAGGAATTAGATATTGCTTAAGTTCAAGCTCACGTTGTTTAATTCCTAGATTGTTATCAATTGCACTACTATAGTCATAGCTGGCTATAGAGTTGTAAGAATAAGCATAGTTACGTCTGGTGATGCCATTTACATAAATAGTAAGGTAGGCTTGATAGGCAGCAAACAGAGCACTTACATTAGTAGGACTTGTAATATCTGCTATATTGGTAGCACTGTTCAATGCATCCTGTTGAGCCTCAGCACTTAATAGCCTGTACATGGCATTTTTGTTCACCTGTGTGAAGTGAGCCTTACCAGCACCATATATCACATTTTCTAACTTCAGAATACTACCTAAGAAAGGCTGCCCAAAGGATGTTTCAGGAGAGTTGAATACATGTCTGTATTTAGAACCTTCCTCATCAAAACCATTTAGTTGATCTGGATAACAGTTACTTGTTCCTTCAGAACGTACATATTCTACTTTGAAGATTGTACCTGCTCCAACGTTACTTTGATCAAATGTAGGTGGTGTGAGTGATGCAATATTAAATGAAAGTTGACCTGATCCACCTCCAACTATTGCCACATACTGATTATTTAAATCAAGAGGTTTGTTAAAAAAAGAATCACAACATGTAATTGTAGGATTTTCAGCACAATACTTGGTCCACCCATCAATATCAGTTCCACCAGGTATTGCATATCCTACAGGAGGAGGAAGTATATTTCCATTACTTAAACCACATCTACTGATTGGCCAGACCAATCTAAATACAACGTTCTGTGGTGTTGAAGGAATTTCATCAATTGTAATCTTGTATACATTATATGTATTAGAACCAATTGCTCCTTCAGCCCCATCTCTAAAAGTGGGCTTTGGATAGTCAAGAGCACAGAGATGAATAATAGTGTTCAACTCAGAAGGAAGAATATCCCTAGTGGTTATTTCTCCTGTATAACAGTCAATGTATTCAATCTTACCCACTTTTGTTGGATAGATGCTAAAATCTCTACATATAGATGTAGTGCTTGTAGCAGCAAGGGGGATGGTGTAAGAATTGCTTTTTTCAAGTAGAAGAGGATCTTTTCTTAAATCGTTGTAAGGATAGTTGGGGAAGTAGTATTCTGTGCCCTCACGGTCATACTTACCCACGTTTCTAAGTATACCCTTAGCTACGATGGATTTATTGGTGCTTCTGTCACCACGTATAATCTTAAAGCCAGCTATCTCATTTTTCTGTTCAGTAGTAAGATTAGATGCATTAATCAAAGACTGTACTTGTTGCACATCTATTTTTACACCTAATGGAAATATGGCATCCTTCTGAATCACCATTGTGTCTTGTCCTGCAAACAGAGCAGACTGAAATATGGGACTTACTAAGACATCTGGAAACTTATGGTGCCTAATCTTTTGACTAGCCAAGTCTCCCCATAGTTCTTTGTTACAGGGATATTCTTCTATGGATTCCCAATAAGCAAATTCACCATATTGATAAGCCCCTTTATAGTCTGTTGCTGGAGAATAACCAGGAGAAAACCCAGTCACTGTAGCTGTGTTATATATCTTCCAATAAGGGCTAGTTCCTGTTACAGGATCTGGATCACCTATAAAGTCATCGTTTGTTTGAGGAACTGGAACCAGGTCATTGTTAACAGCAACTCTTCCAGGAATATGGAATCCATCAGTTTGCTTACCGTTAGTGAGCAAAAACACTATCTCAAAGGCATACACTTCATCTCTCAGATAGCCTCTAAGGTTGGTAGCATTTAGCTCATCTGCATATGTTTCATTAGCAGGAATGCGATAGGTTTCCCACTGCAGAGTGATTCCACTAGCTATCTGTTGGTAGTTGATTCTCTCTACAGATGTAAGCTGGTCCCATACTAGTATATCACGTACAGCTGTTATGTCCTGAGCAATCTCGTAATATGGAAACTTCTCAAATATATCATCCACTGTCAGGCGAACGTTTGTCTTGTTCTGACCTGAGTAAGTAATCACCTGACTTGTACCATCAATAAAATAAGTGCCTATCAACTCAACTGAGGTGATGGCATTCACTGTTTTAATGACAGCCAGATTAAAGTAGTCATATAGTCCTGTGTCATCTAAGTTGCTGACAGTCACCTGAATAGACCTACCCACTGGATAGTTAAAATTAGGTGTAGTGAGACTTGGATCAGCAATAGGAGTGGGATTGGTAACAGAGTAATAAGAAGTGTATGGATTTCCAAGAGGATCACAGTATTGAATAGCAAACTGATATGTACCTGCTTCAAGGTCACCACCTGAAGCTATGTCTGTAACATCTAACTGAGGGATAACAAAATCAGGCTGGACATTCAGTCCATTACAGTTTATCTCATTGCTGTATATGGGATCGCACGCAGGTGTACCTCCTATAAGAACATAGGGTAGGTTTTCTGGATTGAGATCAATATATCTACGGGGATTGATACCGTCTGTCCAATACACCTCTGTGGTGCATTCTGTGATTTTGTGAACAGACTTATGGATGGGATGGTTAATATTGAAATTGAGACAGGGGGCACTTACATATGTACGATAGATACAGTCGTTATTATCCATGTAGCCAATCTCAGAAGCACCTGTTTCTGGGTTGGTGATAAAGAACACATGCTTGCTTCTCTCTTGGATGAAATGGGTACCTATTAATACAAAGCCAGAAGGGAACGTAACACAAAGTTCGTTCCCTGGCTCATTCTGATAGTTTACAGAATTAGCGTCAAAGTTTTCTACAGCAGCGTTTAGCGCATACGTTAGCTTACCCTTAGGAATCTGATTAAGGGTCTGATCGAGGTTTAAGCCAGTGGTAGCATTGTTATAATTATTAACAATGTTACTCTTTTTGCCACCAAGAATATCCTTTATTTGTTCTAATTCATCTGCCATGTACTACTTAGTTATTGCGTCTCCAGCCATACATTCCACCAACACGGTTAGGGAGTTCATACATATTAAATCTGTTCAGGTCATTCTTAATCCTACGTTGCTTAGCCCAAGGATCTTGCTTCTTAATCTCAATATCAGCCATGATGAATGCCTCCTCAGACTGCTGCTTGTAATATGCAAGCTTCGATTGCAATTGATTAAAGGTTTCATCGTTGGTCTGATTAGTGAGGGTTTCTATCATCTTATATTTGATGAATGCCTCAACATATTCCCTTACACGAAAGTTATCAGGAATTAGCTGATTACCACCAGCATCATACTCTGTAGCGTAGAAAATCAGATGAACAATACCATTGCGGAAGTTGGTAACAAACTTGTTGTCCCTAATATCAAATGAGTCATATCCAGCAGAACCAGGAGTGAACTCACGAAGAGGGGGTGCCTCTTGATAGAACTCCCAGTTGTTAGTATATTCCACACCACAATTCTTTTGTGCGGATATGTTACCAGGCTTGAGTAGATATTCCCTACGATACAGCACAGGGGCTTGGTTGTTTGTCTTGTACACTGTCTGAATAATCTCAGGCATACAAGATCCATCACATCCTACATTTCCACAGCAGGGGCTAGGAATAGGGCAGTCTGTAACAATAGGGCTCACCTGTATAGTGGTGGCTGTTGCAGCCTGTGAGTAGAATGAGTTGGCTGTCTGATAAGGAAAGCCATTAACAGCTGTACAAAGCCATGCTTCACGAACAGCATAAAAGTTATCTGGGAGCCTAGCTTCGTAGTCACAGATGTTTAACACCTCTTCTTGAATTACGTATGTTGCTCTACCCAGCTTTCTAAGACACTTGTCCAGATAGGTGGGGAACATCAGATCATCTATAGCCCCTGTATCGAAGTAGCTTTTAAACTCTTCCTTTACAGTGGAATAGACAACATCAGGAGAGATGAAGTTATATTTGTAGTAGTATGACATCTAGTTTACTTTTTCCATTCGTGATAAACATGTTGATACCTATCATCAGTCTTTAAATAGTGAGACAATAATCTGGATGTTGTTCTGGAGGGTTTGAAATACCACAACTGAGAATGTCTAAATCTTGCTGTTTTCTTAAACCACATCCATCCAAAAAAGAAACCTTCTGTATGAAAGTTAAAATTATAGATGCGTTTACCTTTCTCTTTTGTCTTTTTCCAGTCTATGGGTAGGTTGATAAACTCTTTACCATCCACACCTTTCATCTTCCTACGCTTCTTCTTGTTGATAGAGAACTCACCAAACCCATAAGGAAGCCTTGCCCTCTCACCTGTCTCTAGGATGTATTCTTTGAAAGCATCGTTATAGGTGTAAACGATGTTTCTCCACTCGTCAAATGTTAATTTAACCGATGGATTTTTCTTACAGAAATGATTGTAGTTTTCTTTACTGGCGCTTCTCCAGTCTATTTTAACTCGCATTATCTCGTGTTTGGAACATTAGGTGCTTGACCATCAACTCCATCATTTGTAATGTCTGTCTTTAATCTAAAATAGGTGGATAGCAACTTCTGGGAAGTTAACTCTAACACTTGCTTTTCTAGGTAACCAGGAACAGGAGACTCTTTGTCAAGAGGGTTCTTGCAGAGCTCTTCTGTTGTATATTCTGGGCTACCACAGCCACACTCTGGAAACATAATCTCATTAGGAACATCCTCTTCGAACAAAGCCACAAGTCTGATGGCTTTCAGGAGAGGGTTGTTCACATACAGATATCCATTAGTAATCCAGTAGTATTCTTCCTTCTTGATGATGGGAAGCTTAAGCAAGTTAATATATCTATTGATGGTTATTTCTTTTAGCTTCTTTCCCTGCCCACTCATTGCATTAATAGAATACACACCCTGGATAACATACTGATAGTTACCCTCTGTGATGCGGGGAAGTTTGAATTTAGTTCTAGCTACAGAACAAGGATCGGAATATTCACAACATTCAGAAATAGGAACTTCCACCATCTCCATACAGGGAATAGTGGTGAACACTGTATCAGTGGCCCAAAGCTTCCTCAGATTAGTCTCACGCTTAATCAGAAGGAAGGCATTATTCTTAATTTCAGACATGACAGCCCTATCCGTGATCAAGTTGTCTGTAGACAGCAGCTTGTGCATGGAGCGTACATCTGAAACTAATTTCCTAAAAGTTGACATTATAAATACTGTTTGAATATGTTTGTTATTCCATAATCAAAGTCTATGAGGAATCCAGTCACTTCACCTTTAGCTATTGTGTAGCCATTCTTATCATCCCAACCACTCTTGGCTGTAGAGAAAGCAGGAAGCTGGAAGAACTTAATACCGTTAAAATCCAAGCTCACCTCGTGGTGTTTGTCTCCTGTGAAGATGTAGAAGTTATCATGGTCAGACCATGCTTCTTTATACTCCATAGGAAACAGACCAGCTAGTTTGGCAGGTTTCAAAGCATCCCCATGATTGAACATCATGGCTGAGTTTCCGTAGCTAACATACTTCCTATATCTAGGGGAGATGTCAAAGGACACACGGTCTTCATGTCTGAAATAGGTTTCTAACCAGCTAGCTAAGTGCCATCCTACAAACTCATCGTGGTTACCAGCTACAAATATCACCTCCACATCACCACCTCTTTGAAGAAGTAGGTTTATTACATTCACCTCATGATCACAAATCCTTTGGAAAGCGCTGTGATAGGAAAGGATGTTCTGCTGGGGTGTACCTTTTGTAGTTGTATTGGTGAACTCACTATTGAATTCGTCAGACCCAATTATGTATTTAATTTCTGTAACGTTGTTAGAAAGAACAGCTTGATTTAGAATTGTTTCCACCTTTTGAATATAGGTGGCAAATCTTTCCTCAATATCGTTGTTTCCTTCTATATCTAGTTTGTTCAGATGGGAGTCCTGTTTGTTAATTACCAAACAAGCATCTGCTTTAGATTGCTCAAATTTAGGACTCATTATCTCAGGAGATACTGGCTGGTAGGTCTCTAAAAACGAAATGAACGAGTCTTGGAAAACTTGTTCATTCTTCTTCTTACCCAACCAGGCCTTCACCTGGTAATAAGGGTGTTCAATATTCCCCCAGTAGTTTTGGACGTATTTAGTTATCTCCCACTTGTCCGTATCAATCTTACACTTTTCAATCAGGTCCTCTAAACTTTTAATCTCTTCTTTAGTGTTTACCACTATCTCACCTGTCCCTTTCTGCACATCCTCAATAAACCTAACAATTGTATCTTCTAGCTCTCCGATATAGTTTCCAACCTCTGCCTCATTTTCCACAGCTTCTGCATTTCTTAGTTCTCTAATCAACGCATCCACCTCATCCTCAGTGATTTGTAGTTTTTCTGCATAGAACTTTTTGCTCTTTTTCCAATGGAGCATTTGCTCCAGCTGGTGCAGAAGGGATTGATTTTCAGGCATTTATGATTTAGTTTAGTTAAAATTGCCATAAAGGTACGAAAGTTTTTAATAATTTCCAAATTATTTTAACCACTTTGGTTAGTGTGAATAACCAAGTTAGTTATAAATAAAAACTCCCCAGGGTAGAGACCCTAGGGAGAAACCCTGAAAACCAACAAACAGGGTTTTTAATAGTATTAAGAACAACCCTCACACTCCCCACTACTTGTACAGTTTGTGGTTGATGTACAGGGATATATGGTTAGAGAAAATCCTGTTGGAACAGATGGTGAACACACTTGTGTATTTAGCCCAGGTTCCAATGTATATGTATCAGGAGTCACCTTACCACATTCTATGTAAGTGTAATCTAGAGGTTCGGCAGTTTCATTTAAGATGTGATAGCACAAACACTCAAGAGGGGCAGCTGTTGTAGTGGTGGTGGTTGTACTACTAGATGTAGTGGTAGTGGTGGAACACTCACCTCCAATTACAATATCTATAAAGTTGGTACACAACTCGTTAGCAGACATCACTCTTATAATAGTGGTTCCATTTGGAACTAGTGTACTAGTGTAACCAGCCAAGAGAGCTGCCTTAGAAACACCTGTTTCAAAAGCTGATACAAACCCATCAACATCCGAGTAGAGATTGAATGGGCCTGTATCAGTTCCAGCTGTTGTTAGCGTTATTGTTACAGTCACAAGTTATTATATTAACGTTGTTGTTGTTGTGGTTGTAGGAGGGAGAATAGTAGTAGTGGTAGTGGTAGTTGTAGGACAATCACCAAGACCTGTAAGAGTTACACCAGGAACAGGAGGCACCACTACGCTGTCTGTACAAGCACATATGTATATAGTACCAAAGCTACCAACAGTGGCAGTCGTGTAAATTCCTCCACATGCATAGTATTCAATATCTGCAGGTGTGATTGTTTCATTAGTTACAGAATAAAAACTACAATCAGGACAAGCTATTGTTGTTGTAGTGGTAGTTGTAGAAGTACTCGTGCTAGTTGTTGTGGTAGTTGTTAAACTATTTACTAGTGTTTGAAGAGCTGTAATTTGACTCTGTAAATCACACACTTCATCATCTATTTTTTCAAGAGCTACTGTAACTGTGTCACACGTTTGTATTCCTGTACAAGGTAGATTAGGACCACTGTAGCACACATTGTTTGTTGGTGTACATGGAACATTAAAGGATCTA
>Ga0209229_10000041_pt1 | contig 41101 bp, 68 predicted proteins | sample SanBayMetagenome_FD_187466 | JGI IMG/M metagenome (GOLD analysis project Ga0209229, IMG submission 187466) | Freshwater and sediment microbial communities from dead zone in Sandusky Bay, Ohio, USA (SPAdes) (version 2) | ecosystem: Environmental > Aquatic > Freshwater > Lentic > Sediment... | reverse complement strand
ATGTCCGATCTACCAACTGAGCTACGCCGTCAACTCTATTTTACTCGCTCACAGGAAAGATGACGCTTGACCCGGTGGGCATGGAGTTGACGATCACGGGCGGCTTGCTGGCGGCTTCGATGCCTTGCGATGCGATTTCGGCATTCGACGTAGCGTTGATCTGCTGAGACTTGAGCGCAGCGTCTTGTCCGTTGCGGATGGTCTTCGCGCCTTCAATGATGCCTACCACTGGCGTGGCCGCGCCGATGACCTTGCTGGTTGCATTGCCCAACGCGGTGATGTTTTCCGCGAACTCGGTCGGAGCCAGTTGCGGGGTCGCCAGCTTGTCATCCTCGGTTGACGGTGCCCATACGGTGAACTCCTTGACGCCGGACAGGGTGATGGATTGGCCTTCGTGCGCCTTGATGCTGACGATGGCCTTCTGGGGGGCTTTGACCTTGGCCTGATAGTAGTTCGACTGGTTCGCCACGTTGGCGGCATCGCGGGACTTCAGCCCGGTCATTGACGTTACCCGGTTCGGGTCTTTGGCGTCTTCAAACTTGACAGTCACGCCTGAATTGGTTTCACAGGCCGCAAGAAACGCGGTCAACATGAGTGCGATCAAGGTACGCATTGCGGCTTCCTTCACGGTTGGCTAGGAGGGGTTGGGGGTGTTGGGGCAGATGGTCCGCCTACTTCGTCGGCCCATTGCTTGAGGCTTTGAGTCGTTCCAGAGCACTTTGCATACTCCTGTCCCACGCCGACGTATTCCGCTCGACACGCTCCATAATTGTCTGCGGCGGTGGTGGCATATTCACGGACGGCTTCGGCAGTGCCTGCGGCAATGGCGGCGTCGCGTTCGGCTTTTGTGACGCGCAGCCCGCGAGCGCGTAGCTCATCAGAAAGACGATCAATAGTCTGTATCTGCACACGGTACACCTCGTTCAGGTTGTTTGTGACGCCGACGAGTCGGGTGATTTCTCGGTTTGCTTCGCGTAGCCGATCAGATTCCGCCTCGGCCTGCGCTTGCTTGATCGCAGCCACATCGGACTTGAGCGAATGCACCCGCCACGTTTGAGCGCCACCCCATGCGAGAGCGCCCGCGCAGATCAGCGCATACAGCCAGCCCGGAATCAGGTCGGCCAGATCAAGTAGCGGCTTCATAGATCACCATCAAACAATGAACACAGAATTCCGACAGCCAGCACAATCGCCGGACCAGTAAGCCACCCAAGAACTATCATTTCGCCTTCGCTCACCACGCACCCCACACCAGCAGGCCCAAGGCGACACCAGACGCAAGCGCACAAGCGGCAAGGAACACGGCAGCGCCGCCGAGGCCGATCAACAACCAGACCGATTCACGTTCCATAGTTACGCCTCCAAAAGGTCGGCAATGCGCCGCGCCCAGCCGCGCCCAAACACTGGCCACGTCTTGAGGTCGGTCATGAATCTCAGACGTTGAGAGAGCATCCGGCGCGACAAAAGATCAGGATGAAACGCCCGAGCGCGTGAGATCGTGTCAGGGCCAACAACCCCGTCCGCCTTCGCTTCTACTGCGCGTTGCAGCCACCGCGCCGACTGACCAACACCAGAGTTCACAGCACCATCAAAGACCGCATAGCGGATGGCAGGCGGCAGGTCATCGCATCGGCAGGCGTCCCAATACTGGCGGCGATAGATAGCCTTTGCTTGCTCCACAGGGAACTCGCTCATGTGGCCGTGATAGCCATTCTGTCGGGCTACAGCTTGAGTCACGCCCCACCGGGTAGCGCCACCCGGATCGGCGGCATGATCGGACCAGCCGCCCTCGTGGCCTAGCAGCAGGTGGAAGCATTGATCGAAGGTCACGATGTCACCCCCTTGCGCTTGAGTTCCTGCTGCCCCTCTTCCGTGAGGATGTCGCCAAGCTCTGCGCCTTGACTGACCCACTGACGAAAGTAGGCGTTTTGCCGTCTGCGCACTTCGTAGGCCCGCGCCAGTTGCTTGGAGATGTAGACGCCAGAGCGCCACACCGTAAAGCTGACAATGCTCATCGTCACGGCGGCGAAGGTGCCGAACAGCGCCCCGATGTAGAGGTTGCCCATAAGGCCACACACAGCCATGCCGACACCCGATGCGGTCACAGCAGGCAGCAGCAGAGCCTTGATGTAGTGCGGCGCCTTGGTGATGTAGTTCGCCACACAATGGTGATGCCCTGCGATCCAAAGACCGCCAATCACGAACACCACGCGAAGGCTCCAGATCATCAGTTCAGCGGCCATCGGCGACCCCCTTCCCGCGCTGGTTGACGATGTTCATCACAACCGGCACCAGCCACGGCCACGCAGCAGACAGGCCAAAGGCCATGACGTAATCGTTAGCCCAGACGCTGCCAAGGTAGTGACCAGCCAGAGCAGCGGCCCAAGGTGCAGCAATCCCACCAATCACGACACTGATGCCACCATTCACCAGCGCAATTGCCCTGGTGCTTGGCTTGCGGTAGGCATACACCACCGTAGCCCCGAACGCGCCCAAGGCCCACGGCACAGGGTCTGCGCCAAGCTGCAAGGCAGTCACCCCCGCAGCGCCCACGGTGGCGACAGAGGCGAGCGCATTCTTGCCGGTAAACGCAAGCCCCAAGCCGATCAGAAACTTTCGCCACAACGTCATCATCGGCCTTTCATATCCACCGCCAGCATCAATAGGTCTTCCGGCGTCACCCTGTCGGTCGGATGCTTTCCGGTCATCATGTGGTGCGTCAGTTCGTAGCAGTACGCAGCCTTCGAGTCCCGCGCTTTGATGCCGACAAATGCGAGCAGCGAGAACCAGTCATAGCGACCGCCCTCCATCGAGTCGAACACGTCAAGCGCCCGCGAGTCATCGCCGCCGACTTCGATCAGCACCCAGTTCTCAGGAGTCCAATCGTCGGTTTTGATGACGCCATCCATCGCAGTCGAGTGATACAGCGTGGAGCCGATCACGATGCCGGAATGGGAGTAGCGCGTCACCAGTCTGGCTTTGATGATCCAGTTAGCCAGCCTGTGATTCCATGCGCTGGACGCGGGCTTGGTGCGGAGGGCGAGCTTCATTCGTTCACCTGCCCGGTGTATCCAGCAGGCCAGCCGGTTTGCCAGTCATATGACTCTGGGTCGTTTGACGCCATCACAGCCGCCCGATGTGTCTCAGCGACACCGAACACCGTTGCGTCCCAGTTCGCTGTCGTGGCGAAAATCTGCTGCGCCAGCGTCGGCGTCATGTCAACCAGCCCGTTGTCGATGGTTTTCCACTTCAACCCGGCTGGCATGTTCGTGCCCATGATGACCAGACCCAATTGCTGGATTCGGCTGTCAGCATCGGAATTGAACCAGTGAGCGCCGACTTTGACGCCCCCAGACTTCAGGGCTTCCCGCTTGGCCTTGATCTGCTCCCACACAGCAGCGCGGCGGGCATCAATGCTTGGCACAGGAGCAGGAAGCGGCTCATTGCCTGCGGCTACCCATTCCAGGTATTCGGCGTAATCGCGGTTGAGCGGATCAGCCGGAATGCAAGCGCCATCGGCAATGCGAATAACACCACTGGAGTTTGTCAGTTTATACATTTTCAAAGCTCCGCAGATGCAAGGACGTAGCCGCCACGGTAGTTGTATGAACCGGAAGCAACAAGACCACTTGATACGTTCATGTCGAAAGCAAACCCATAATCTGCCGCGCCGCCCAATGCTGAGCCAATACTGACAACAGCATAAGACCCACCGTTTCCGAACAGGGCTCCGCCGCTAAGCGTCAGCGTTGGCGCTGCCCGCATTGGCTCAGAGACTGAAGCAATAGCCGTTGTTGCTGAAAACCCAGCGCAAGTTATGTCTCGTATGCGCTTTGTGTACCAGCGGCATAGCGCCAAGTCTCTTGCATAGTCATACTCATAAATCCCTATCATGTTTGGACGAGTAAACATAAATTGCTCAAACTCGCCAAACATCCTAACCGTACAGTTAACTCCTGCTGTTAGAGAAAACGCTTCGTTCTTTGAGCGTGGCGTACCATTTACCTGGATAGTTCCAGACCCAACCCATGCGCACGCATATTTGCCGCCAGTAATTCGATTGCCCTCGATAACCTGTTCGGCGCCACCAGCCGGTGCCGTCATCTTGTTTCCGAATGTCGAAGCAGCAAACGTAAGCGATTGACCGGAAGTAACAACACGAATTCTATCGAGCGTGTACTGATTTGGAGCTGTGGTATTTGTTGCCGACACGTAGCCACGCTGGTTAATCATGAATGCACTATTGGCAAACAGATTGATAACCCCGGCGTTTTCGTTTGCAAGACCAGCAACAGTTGCGGCTACAACATCAGAATCAGACTTAACCTCATCAATCGCAGCTTGCACATTGTTTGCAGAAAGCCCGCTAGATGCGTTGTCATAACCAACACCGGCAGCGCCACTTGATGCGGACAACGCATCAAATACGCCAGAATCAGTGTTTGACGCGCTGTAAACAAGCTCGCCCTTTTTATTTTTTACCGAAATCGACCAGTTTGCCGACGAAGTAAAGAAACGAGACAAAGCGCCGTCACGCGATGGATAGCCGTTCAATGTACGGATCGGCTGAGTAGCTGGGATTAGACCGTCTTTGTCCCAATAGACGGATTGCGGCGTAGTCTCCGGGTTTGCACCAGACGCGCCGATATAGATATACCCAGCATCAAGCGGGCTTCCGTCAGTATCAAGAAATTGCTGAATGGGGGCTTTGACTTCAATCATTGCAGTGCCTCGTTTACGCGCTGGCGGATGGCTCGGTTTTTCATCTGTTCACGGATGCCCTTAATTGTCGCCATTGCCGGGACAGGCAGGCCGGTTGCCGTGAATGTGGTCATTGTGTCAATGGCATTCAGCAAAGCGCTAGACGTGTTGGAGCTATTGACTGCCCCAGGCGGTGCTGTAAATGTCTCCTGCGCTACTTCATTGAGAATGCGCAATTGCTCTGCACCTTTCTTGCCAAACACGTAGTCAAGTTTCCCCGACTTATCCAAATTGGTGATGGCGCGATTTAAGGTTGCAGGCGATACAACACGATTCCCGGCGGCATCGGTGGTTACGCCTTTAAAAGCCTCATCACGGATATGGCGAAGCGTTGCCCCCTGCAATTCACGCCATGCTTGCTGGCCTTGTGGGGTTTTCTTGAGCAACATTCCAAGATGCCGCGTCTGATCAAATGGTGTTGACTGTGAGATGATTGATTGATTGGCGACATTTTCGAGCGCAATTGTCCGGTCTGTTGTTCCCTTCTTTGTCCCAAGCAGATTAGACACAAGAGTGACGTTTTCAAAATCTCGCGCACGCTGCGCCCTAGCCAATCGCGCCCGCTTATACATTTCACCGCCGACGCCTTCAGTGATTGAATCAATCACCTCTTTGGCCTGCGATCCGGTCATCATGTTTGTGCGGTTGTCCAGCTTGGCATTGATTGCCTTGTTTAGCTGCTTTCGGACAAGCTCCATATCACCTAGCGACAACTCTCCGGCGACTAGCTTCCCATCTGGGCCGCGTGTTGCCCCCTTAAGGCGGACAAGCTCACGCTCAACAAGCCCAAGGGATGCCCCGGACAATTCAGGCGTGTTCAGAGAATTGTTTTCATCAAGGAAAGTAACGAGAGAGTCTGTTTTAACCTTCGCCTGAAGTTCTCCGGCTTTTTCCGCCGCCTTATAGAGCGCTCGCTCTTTGTTTTTGGCCGATGCAACCATAGAACGCAGCGTGTCATTTACCCGAATTCCAACATCGCGCAAATCCGTTGCTTCGGCACCCGTCATATCAACGAAGGTGTCAAGGTTTTGCAGCATCTGTTTTTGCTGCTCTTGGAAACGCTCACGGATCGGAGCGCCTAGCTCAAGATTCTTTGCGGTTTCGCGCTCAAACTGTTGCTGCGCATAATCGCGAGTGCGCTGGCCTAGCGTTTGTTTGATCGGCACCGGCAGCTCATCGGCCTTTGCCTGCCGCAGCTTTCCAATTTCAACCTGTGCAGCAGAGATAGAAGCCTTGCCCGGCCCGGTTGCCGTCCTGACCTGCTGGCCGATGTTGTTCAATCCATCGTCAACCACGTCACTAGCACGACGCACAGCGGCGGCCACCGGAGCGGCTGCACTTCGCACTGTGGCCTGTGCAATCGGCGCGGCCATGCGAATGGATTCGGTCAGCATTCCAGGCGCTGCAACCTGGGGAATGACAGGCGGTACAGTCTCGGACAGAAACTTGCCCGTGGCCTGCACCATCTCCTGACCGGCTTGTGTACGCGGGGCATAGGTCAACGCTTGTGCGCCTTCCTGCGCGGATTGCTGAGCCGTCCTAACGCCTTGCTGAGTGCCAATCGTGCCGTCAACGATGGACTGACCTACGCCCTTGATAGTCCCGCCAATCGCGCCTAGCGTCCCGGTGGTTGCACCTGTTGCCAGCGTTAAAGCGGTTTCGCCTGCACCTAAAGCACGTTGAGCAAGTGACGGATCGGCTTTGACTGCCTGAGTACCCGGAACAACCATATCCGGGATCTGGTTCACCGGGTCTTGCCGAGCCTCTTTGATGGCGGCAGCAAGCATCCGGGCGGCATCCATGTCCCCGGCGGCATCTGCCCTGATCAGGGCTTGTTCAAGTTGTGCAAGGGTTGCCATTTATTGCCCGTACTTCTTCAGCAGGTCTTCAATGGTTCGTCCAGATGGCGCAGCGGCAGGCGTATCCGGCACCGTGTCGGGAATGCCGTACTTCTGAGCCAGATTGGCGCGAGACTTCAGCAAAATGCGCTGCGCCTCTTTCAGGTTCGCTTCAAACTGCTTTTCAGACTGAACGCGGCTCAAGTTGGTTAGCGCCGCCTGTAGCTTCTTACCTTCAGCGTCAGACAGTGCGCCCGATCCCTTCATTGCTGGAATCTGGGACAGAAATGCCTGAGATGACAGCGTGTCAATCAGGGCAATAGCATCAGCGGCTTCGTCACTCAATGGCGCACTAGACATTCGGCCTTCAATCGGACCAAGCACACGCGGCAGCATCGGGTTTTTCATCAGCCGATCTGCCGTGTTGATAAAGTTGTCAATGCTTGACCGGGCGCTTTCAGCGTCAGCAACCTTTGCGCGGATTTCGCCATTCAGCTTACTTTGCGCCTCCTGCACCTTTAGCTGTAGCTCTTGGCGCTTCAGGTCGCTATCGGCTCGGCTAGTTGAGGCATTCATTGCGGCAATGCGAGCCATCTGCTTTTGATAGCCAATGTCTTCCTTGATCTTTGTTATATCCCATCCCTTTTTCTCAATGTCTAGCAACGCCTCAGGCTCTGCATACTTTGCCTTAACACGCTCTTGCTCTAGCTTATACGGAAGCTCTTTTTCTTCACGGTCGTTTTTGTCCAGCTTGCTTACCGCCTCGGCGTACTTATCGCCGCCCATCCCGGCGAACAGCAATCCTTGAAGGCCAAACAACGCACCTTCAGGCGAAGCGACAACGCTATCGCGCAGCATCTGGTATTTCTGCAACCGGCCTTGATCGCCTGCATTCTCGGCGGCTTCAATCTTGCGGTCCAGTTCGCTAACCGCTACGTCTTGCTTTCCTTGCTTCAGGGCAGACACCACAGAATAGCTTGTGGCAATGGCGTCCTCTTTCTCATTCCCGCTCAGTGAGTCATAAGAGCGCTTGAACTGCTCCGACAACTCGGGGAATTCGATCATCAGCTTTTGGACCGCGCCAGCCGTAGGATTAAGCGCTACCTCCTGGAATCGCTGCTGACGGATGATCGCTTGTTCATTGGCAATCCGTGCGGCTTCCTCTTTCTGCTGTGCGAGTTTCTGCTGTGTCACCGCGTTCATGAATCCCAGAGTGCGATCGGCACCCTGCATGAAAGCGTCACCAGTGTTCCCGGTGTTGATGATGTAGTTCATCGGCTGCATGTTTGTCCTCAGAACTTGACCGTATTGAAGGCGTTGCCGGTTGACAACCCGTAATTAGCGGCAGGCATTCCAGCGCCAAGCGATGCCAATCCAGCGGTATTCGGGTTGCTGTTCAAACCGCCGCCCTTGAGCGCTTGCAGCATGGCGTAGGAGCCGAAAGCTCCGCCGACAGCGTTTGCCATCTGCGCCGATGCCGCGCCCTGTGCCAGGGCGTTACCGGCGTTGATGCTGCCTTGATTTGCGTAATAATTGCTTGTTGCGTTGCCCAAGTTGCCGTATGCGGCATTTCCTGCACCCATCAAACCGGCATATGTAGCTCCCGCGCCTTGCGCATAGTTCCCCAGAGCGTTACCGACCTGTGCCGCCACCTGCATACCGGCATTAGCCTGACCAGCCGCAGCGCTTGCGCCCGTCTGATAGACCATGCTCGTGGTATTCGCGCCCAGCGAAGTCAACCCACCCAAGCGCTCGTATTGCTGGTTAATCATCCCTGCCAGCAGTGAGGGCCGAAACTGAGCCATTGCGGCCTGAGTGTTGCCGCCACGCAGCCCGCCAGTCGCCGCCGCGTTTTGCAGCATGGCGTTTTCGCCCTGCTGGATGTATGCCAGCATCTCCGGGCTATTGGAAAGCCCTGCAATCGCTTGTTGCTGCGCGTCTGCACCATTGAGGCCAATCAGTGCCCGCTGACCTTGTAGCGCATCCTGACCGGCCTGCTGGTATGGCTTGAGCTGGCCTAGTGCCTCGTTACCGGCACTGATGAATGGCGCAAGCGTGGCCCGCACCATGTTGAACTGCCTGCGCGACTCGCCAATCTGCATGTTGGCAATCGAACGCTGAAGGGCAAGAGAGGCCGCTGCCTGCTCTTTGTTAAACGCCATCGTGGCATCAAACTGCCGCTGGCTCTCCTCTAGGCTCAGATTGTTTGTGATGTTCTGCTGATTGGCTGCGTTCTTTGCGGCCTTGGCTTGCTTGTTGGCAGCGTAAATGCCGGTTGCGGCAGAGGTGATAACAGCGGCTGCAATTACGCTCATTGCTCAATCTCCTGCGCCTTGGACATATTCTCAAGCGCCCGCTCATATGCACGGAATGTGTCGCTTTTCTTGGCGATCATCTCTTCCAACTTGGAAACGTCTGTTTCGTCAGTGGCAAAGATGTTCAGCCACACGCAATCCTCGATTGCCATGCCCAGCTTTCGCCCAGGCTTCCCCGTGAAAATCATGGGGGCCTGCAACACCTTGACGCCTGACTCTTCGTACATGGCTACAGCGCCAGTCAGAAGGATATTCATGTGGTCAAAGCGCTGTTCATGGCCGATTGCCAATGCGCCTTTGGGAATTTTGATTTCCCGGATGTAGATGCCGGGGCCGAAGTGATGATGCAAAGGAATTTCAGCCTTTTCATCGCTCGGCACGGTTAGCATGAATGCCTCGACCGCTTCAATGTCGATTGGCTCTAACCGCTGAGTGATTTCTTGAGATTGTGACATAGGCAACCTTTCGGGCTGCTGGCGGCCAAAATCTCAGCGGCTTATTTGTACAGCAATTAGTCAATCACGTCAAGCGTGTCAGCCTGACATATGAACCGGCCTTTAGCGTAATGTCGCTGGTCGCAGACGATGCAAAGCGCATTTTCAGCACCCCATTGGCTGTCGGCTTAATGATGCCCTCGATCTTGACCATATTGCCGGTCGTGTTTGCGCTTGATGCGTTGGCCGATGCTGGCAGGTTGTATGCCGCCAATTGGTTGATGGTCTTAGACGTTGCCGTCAATGACCATTCGGACGAATAGCCCAACAAGGCAAAGGCAGGCCCGTCAATCACCCACCTAGAGCCGGTGCCAGTTGATGCCGCTGCGTACACCCCGATAAACTCAAAGCGATACGTGCTGTTTGCGGCAACCTGCACGGATAGGCCGGAGTCAATCAGTGTCGTGCTAGGCGCTACCGTGTCAGCCGACAGGACAGACACGGAACCTGCGTTAACTTGCGCCTCGTTGGCCGTCCTTACAAGGTCTTCAAAGACGCGAATAGACTCGTTGTCCGGCAGAAACTTCTGTAGCTGCTGGCGGTTGATGGCAATCATCTGACTAGCGGCTCCGCTTTGGCTTCAAGACGCGCCACGGAGATAAAGGCATCAGAGTTACCCCTAAACCTATACGCCCGCCAGTTCAGAAACGCGCCCTGCTGAAACCATACAAGCCGCTTTGAACGCTGCCCAAATTTCCCGGCGTTGATGGTGCGGTCTTGGCTCCAGGTCAAACCATCTTGCGTGTAGCTGGCGGAAATCTTCGGGTCAGCACCGAAAGCAGTTCGACCTGTCAGGCCGATCAACTCCAGTTCATGCACCACCGCGCCGCCTGTTTCTGTCCATGTAATCATGGTGCCGAATTCCCAGCGCACAGCGTCACCGTAATGGTCGCTGCGCGTCTGCACCAAGTAGCCGATTTTGTTGGCCGTAGGATCGCCACACAGCCATTTGTTGTAGCACCAGACGAAGTTACGGGCGCGGTATTGACTGAATCCGATATTCGAGCTTGTCAGCACATGCCATATTTGCTCCTGCATCGCCAAAGTAGCGGCAGAGTCATAGACAAGCGTCTTGTCTGGAAGATGGATATACAGGAACTTGTGTCCGTCGTCCGTCCTAGCCTCGACATAGCAGGACTCTAGCTGCGCCTCGGTGTATTCACTCAGAATCTGGTCAATTTCACGGGTGGATAGCTTGACCGTCTGTGAGTTCTCCCCAAGGTACACCCCAGGAGGCTCGTTTCGGCCAGAGCCAACAAACGCCAAGGCCTCGTTATAAACACACACCGCATCGCGGCCAATCGCACCCTTTTGGATGTGTGCCCCGTTGATCCGTGCGAACGGGAAGAAATCCCCGCCCACGTTGGTAAACACCTCAATGGTGTATCGGTTGATCGCGTACAGCTCGTTGCGGTTAACCACTAGAGCCTCTACCGGGTCAGGATCAACCTCGGATGATCCGTACTTCAGTGGGTTTACAGACGTTGGGTCGTTTAGCTCGGCCACAGCGATGAACTCGCCATCCGTGGTGGCAAAGTAGCCATCAAGGAACACCACATCATTAACCGTCCCCAGGTCAGGGTCAGTTACCTGCGCGAGAACATCATCCTTGAGGTAGTACAGCTTACCCGCAGAAGCGATGCCCAATCGATCAAACGAGAAAGCGAAGGCGACAGGCTTACCGTCATCGTCAATCGGGCTGATGACCGTTTTGGTGCCATCCTGCGCCACTTTGACTAGCTCGTTTCCTGTGACGAAATACGCCACGTCTTGCCAGTTCACAGAGCCGCGACACTTACCACTTGTGGTGACGAACTCCACAATGCCGTCAGCAGGCCGAAGATACCCCGCACTGATACCCTGCCCTTTCGGCACAGGCACCATATTGACTGGGTACGAGGTCCGATAGTCCGCTTGGCTATCGGTGTAGATGCCCGAAAGAATCGGAATCTGAGCCATCAGCCCACCCGATACCAGCGGCTGAGAACCGCATCATATTTCAGGCGGAAATATGCGTTTGCGGCCAACGTAGTAGGCGCACCAACAACAGTTGCCCCATTTCCGCTAACCGTCAAAGTCGTGACAGCCTGAGTGCAGTTAACCAGCACCACGTCGCGGTCGGCAGGCGCAGCAGGCAGAACAATCGTGCCAGCCGCATAACCGGCTACAGGCGTCAGAATCAGGTGGGTGTTAGTCCCGACCGTGACGCTAAACCCGGTCGCACTAGGTGCGCTGTATTGCGTCGTGAGCCGACCGACAGTCAGGTTATCTTGAATGTAGGCCAGCAGCACAGACATTGCCGCTTTCCGTGCGTCACCTTGCGTCTGCGAGAACACCGGCAGGAAGTCGCCAGAAGCCAGCGTATCGGTCGCGGTCAGTTCGTTGATGGTCGGCATATCTGGCCTTTATGTGAAGTCAATCGGGCCATCATTGCCCGCGAGAATCGGATCTGTCGGAGCCGTGCTAAACGCCGGTTCGCCCAGATATGTGCGGACACCAGCGCCCAACGGGTAGCCCTGCGGCATCTGCATTTCAATCGGCTTTGCCATCTTCGCCAACAGCGAATCAAAAGCCTCACGGGCCATCGCCTTGGTTTCTGGCGTCAGTTGCTTGCCGTACCCTGGCGCTATGCGCTTTGCTAGGTGCAGGTAAACCGCTTCTAGAGCGGCATCAGGCAGGTTTGTCTCTTCGTCTACGTCTCCAGAGTCAGGACTAGAAGGGACGGGGTAGCCAAGACGAATGCCCCTAGCGTTCCACTGCGCCATCATGGAATCTAGCTTCTTGCGTGCGTTGTCCATCTGTTCAGGCGACAGGTCATAGGTGAATGCCGCCAGCCCGATAGACTCGAAAGCCAGTTCGATGATTTCGCGCTTGGTGGTCACTTCAGTGCCTCTTCAATCATCGCTAACAGCTTCTTATTGCTGGTGCGCCCGTCGAACTTCAGGCCCAACTCTTTGGCCTTCTGCTCCATCTCTTCGCGGGTCACTTCGCCATCGTCGTTAGCGTCGACTTGGCGCTTTTCATGCGCGGCTTTCGCAGCGTACTGATCCATATGCCAGCCGTCAGCTTTGGCCTGCTCAAACTCATCAGCCGAAACAATGCGCCAGTCATATCTGCCCGATTCAAGCTCAACCATTGAGCCGACGCGCAACATCATTCGGGGGAATTCCAGATCCATTAAGGACTCCATAGAAAGCGAGGCCCGAAGGCCCCGCTTAGTTCACCATTAGGTCTGATTGGCGAGGATGATGCCGACCTTTTCAGGATCAAGCACCGATGCCGCGTACATGGTCGTGTTACGCACAAACAGCTTGCCGGTTTGCGCATTCATCTGTGCAACCATGATGAGCGGGACGCCTTGCTTGGTCGTGGCGGTCATGACCTGAGCGCCAGTCCCAGCAGGGAACTCAAGGCGGCCATAGTCCAGAGCCACAGCACCCTGAGACCAGAAGACGTTCACCGGCTTGGTCACGGTGTTCAGGAAGGTCAGGGGGGCCGAAGCAGCAGCCTGCGCGGTCACGTTCTGGTAAGGACCGGACACGACGATCTTGGGAGTAATCGTCAGCGTTGCGGTACCGCCACCAGACACGACGCGGAAGGTTTGCAGGTTGCCGGTGTCGCTCTTGTCGATCATGTGAACAGAGTTCACACCTGCGATGGTGAAGCAGTCGCCGTTCTTGATGTTGGCGATGTTTGCACCAGAGACAGGCAGCGTGCCGAAACGGTTGTCAGTCGGCACATCACCAGTCATGGCCGTCACCGTATGAGCGGTGTTGCTGGTCACGGTGGTGGAGGTCACGGTACCGATGGCCGCGAGGTTGCGCACGTTGTCGGTGCGGAACGTCTTGAAGCTGGCGATGTCAGGCACACGCGAGCGCTCATAGGCGTTCTTCGACCAGTCCGACATATAGGCTTTGCTGCCCAGATCGGTAGCAACGGCCAGCCAGTCGGTCGGGTTCATGAACAGCTTCTTGTCGGCACTGTTGATGCCGCGAGACACCATCAGGGCTTCAGCAGCCGCGCCATCCGTCCAGGCAAACGCGCCGACCTTCTTGATGACCATAGAAGCGTTGGACGCAGCCGCAGCGTAGATGTTTTTGTCCACTTCGGCGGCCAGTCGCAGAGCAGCAGCGGAGCCGGACTTGCGCATCTTCTCTTCGTCGCGCAGTTCCTTGGCGTCGAATTCGTAGATCACGTTATCCGGGGTGCGGAACACGGTCGGCACAACACGTTCGATGATGTCGGTGCGCGAGGCGGCAGACACATCAAGGCCGGTCACAACGTCAACGTGATAGTTCTGCTTCTTGTAGAACGTATCACCAGCGCGTTGCATGGACTTGGGGTCAGGGTAGCTCTTTTCAGCTTCCTGCGAAATGACGCAGGCCGCGTCGTAACCCTCGACGAACTCCTCAAACATGATTTCGAGGTCTTTGACAAAAGCGTTAGGCATGATTTGCCCCTTTCATAAACGGATTGAGTTTGTTGCGGTTTCCCGCGCTTTACTCACCATTTACGGCGGTGGGGCCGATCATTAACGCTCGGTTTAACGTCCCGGATGACGTTGCCTATTTTTAACGCAATAGGCGGCGTTTGTCAATCAATGGTCAAGCAATCAACGCCATCGCCACAATCTGATTGAAACACAGAAGCGACCTTTACAGCCTTTTCTGCATCGCAACCCAAATACATGGCAGCTTCAGCGTAATCACGTCCCGACCCAAAGGCGCATTTGTCTGCCTCTATGACCAGAGGATATGCGCCTGTGTTGTACGACTTGATCGCACCACCTTGAATCACGATCAAAGTAGATACGTTTTCCTTTGCTCTCTCTGGGAATGACTCGAAAGCAGCACCCGATCGCCACCACGCGACCATTTCCATGCCAACGTCATACTCTCCGGTAATCGCTAGAAGCGCATCGCCGTGCTTGTGAATCTTGGTGCAGCGCCGAGCAATTCCGCCACCTTGAACCGCCCTCTTGTCGGCGGCCAAGGTTTTGCCATCCCATGCGATGACGGTCATTTACCGAGCCTGCGCTTTTCAGCCAGGTATTTACTGTAATCGCCAGTTCGCTGTGCTTCCGACTTCAAGGCCTCCAGATTCGCGGCAGTGCTGCCCGGAGTCCGGCCAGATCCGCTAAGAGTTCGCTCGGGTGGCGGCGGGGTCTTTGCTTTCGGTTGTACCTTGATGTTCATTTCAATCTTCGCCACTTCCTTGATGAATCGTGCATCTGACTTGATTGCCGCGAGTTTGCGCAGCGTTTCGCCATTCGTGCCCAGTGCATAAACCAGCGTAGTCGGATCGTCAGCCAAATCCAAAAGCATGGCCTGACGCGCTTGATTAAGCGTCCCGGTTACTTCCTCTTCTGCCTCTTTCATCCGCTCTGCGGGATACTTCGTCTTTCCTTCGGCGTAGGTCTTCAGACGCTCGGACCATTCCTTTTCACGCTCTTCCTGCGCCTTGCGCTGCTCTTCAGCCTTGCGGTCATGATCTGCCTTCTGAGAGTAATAGGCGTCCATCGCCTTTTCGAACTCGTCGGCGTCATAGTCGAAGTCTTCCAGCTTCGGCTTCTTTGGCGGCTCATTGACAGTCGCACCACCCTGAACAGCGTTTAGCTTTTCCTCAAGCTCACGAATCTTGCGCTGGTCTTCACGGTTTTTCCGGCGAAGTTCCTTTACCCACGAGGGCGCAGACTTTTCGTCTTCCTCGGGCTGGCTGTCGCCAATGGTGACGATCAATTCATCCGCGTCACTTTCCGCGTTTTCCTGCTGGCCTGTAGCTTCTGCGCTCTGTTCGTCGCCAGCATCAGCCACGACTTCGATAGCCTGTTCAGGCTCATCCTGATCTTCGGATGCCACTTCGGCAACATCAGTCCCGCTCTCGTCTTGAACTTCAGACAGCAGGCGCGGCAGGCGGTTGAACTTGTTCAGCTTCATTCATGGCTTCCATCTCGGCAATGGCAGGTGCCGGTTCCTGTTGTGCGCCCATCTCGGGCTGCATTCCTTGCTGCATCACTGAAAACTCTTCAGCAACAGCTTGAGCGTCCACCGACTGCAACAGGCCCAACGTCTTGGCGCGAGTCTCGGCAGACTTCTCGACATTCAGCATCGTGCGGCTTGCGGCCTCTTGTGCCTGCGCCTTGGACTTCGCCGCCTCGGCTTCCAGGTACACCACATTCGGGTCAGGCTGTGCGCCTTGCTGAGCTTCGGCCATCCGCTTCTGATCTTCCTCGGTCGGCTCAATGACGCCCATAGACACCAGACGGCGGCGGTAGAACTCGCGCAGATCGGCTAGCCCTTCGCCTTCCATGTTGAAGATGGCAGCGGCCAGCAATACCTGCTTGGTTTCCTCATCACTGGAGATCATGGCGATGTTGGTAAGCGCCTTAACCGTTGCGCTGCGCTTGCTTTCGCTGGACGGTCCAACATCCACCGCCACATCAAAATCGGCGCGGCTAAAGTCATTTTCATCGATAGCCTTGCCATCTTTGATGGTCGGCGTCATCAGCTCGACCGACTCCACCGCGCCCTGACGGGTGATGCCTTTGAGCTTCCGGCCTTTCTCGACAAACACGTCCTTAGCCATTGACAGCCAAATTTCGCCGGAGCGCTTCACGGCTTTCGCCATGTTCGACATGTAGATAAACGCCTGCATGTCTAGGCGCGTCTGGATCAACTCGATGGCCTTGCCGCTCTGGTTCGGCTCCATCTTCTCGCCCATCTGCTGATTACCGAGAATGTCCGCCATGTCCTGTTCGGTGATCTGCAACAGCGCAGCCATTGCAGGGCCAACAGTCGGCGGCTTCGTGTAGGCAACAGGGCCAGCAGTGACAATCGACCCAGCATCATCCCGAATCGGGTTGATGGGCAAGTACGGATAGTTCATTACGTTGTCTTCAGCCCAAAGATGCTCCAGCCCTGCAACTTGCTCAGGGAACAGCATCGGCTTTTCGACGGAAGACCGCGCCGCAATCTCTGCCAGCTTTGATAGCTGCATGTTCTTGAGGCGTTGCGCATCCTTTGCTAAGCGCACATGCCCCATGAAACGCTCCACGCCATCAACAAACCAGCGCTTACCATACACCGGCACCACAGGAATTTCAGTACCAGCGATATACCCGCAGTCTTCAAGAATCTCTTGGCCGTCCATGATGTACTTATGGACGCGCTTGCGCTTGATCTTTCTGGTTTTGATGAGCTGCCAGCCGGTAGCCTCTAGCGTTTCCCTCAGGCTTTCATCGGCTTCATATTCATCTTCTGTGACCTTGCGGCTTTCTTCGGTGACTGGGTTTTGCCAAGTATCAATCTGCTGGCCTACGTGTTCGACCTCATAGAACTCAGCGACATACACCGTATCCGGCGTGTACCAATCAAACTCTTGCTCTTCAATGACGCGCTCAATGCTGGCCGGGTCTTTGCCCCATTCTTCTTTGAAGGCCTCCGGCGTCATCCCGGTCAACACCCAACAACGGCGGGCGTCGCTCTTGTCCTGGCGCTTGGCATCTAGGTCAAAGAACACGCACGAATCAGCGTCAAAAATCGGCTTGATGCTGATGCGCTGCTTTTCGTTGTCCTCGTCGGCTTCATCCTCGTACTGAGTGGACAGACGCCAAGCACCGTAGCCACCGCCGACAGCTTCCTCAAAGGCATTGTCATATGCCTCTTCGGCTACCGAATCCTGCTCATCTGCCCGATAGAGCATGTCGCAAGTGTCGGCAAGGTCTTTGTTATCGCTGCCGTCTTTGCTGATGAAGTCAACCGTGATCCGGTTATTTCGGTACTCGTTGATGATCCGAATGACAGCCAAGTGAATCTTGTTGACTTCAACCTTGGGTTTATTCTCGAACTGTACGCCTAGCGCACCTTCCCACATTGCACCGGCAATCGAGTAAAACCGCCGATCCTGCAATGCCTGCTGACGTTCGCTCTTTTGAGCCGACACAACGGCGTCAAACTCGCGCAATGCATCGCTGTGCAGATCCTGAAGCCGTTTAGTCTGTCGCATATTCACCAACCCATCTTTACGGATATCGGCCTAGATTCAACCTTTGGCGCGGCCTTTGCGGCCCTTCTAGCGCCTTCACATGCATATCGCAATGCGTCAATAACGTGGTTGTCTTTGTCGGCCAATTGAGGCAGAACCTTGTCTGTCAATGGGTCTACCTTATAGCTATAAACCGTCAATTCGTCAATTGTATGCCTACAGCGCGGATGCACAACAATATCGAATGACTGTAGCCATGAAATACCGTCTTCCAGACTTCCCGGCCCTTTAACTGCTGGCTGAATTTTTGGAAACCCGTTCTTTCTCATGTGAGAAATAGTCTCCGGCCTTGCTGAATCTGCGGTAATCGGCCACTTTTCCGACTCTGGCACCGTCATAAACAGGCTAGGCGTGTCGGTAATCTCACACCCTATCTGGTACGCCTCATGGTCAATGTATAGCTTCCTGCCGACGATATGGCAGCGCACCAAGACTGTCGGGTCAACGCTAAACCCCCAGTCAGCACCAAAGCGATGAATAGCATCTGCTGGCGCCTCAAAGTCTTCAATCTTCCAGTTCTTGAACACCTTGGAGTCTGAGCGCTGGAGATACTTGCCTTCCCAGACATGGGCGTATTTGTCTGGATCACGCCCACGGTCATACTCCATTTCAACCCGGAGGACTTCGGGAAACATCGGGTTATCCCGCCAGTTCACCTCAACAACCGCAGTTCCGGGCGGCGGGTCATTCGACCTTAGTAGGGCGTCAATCGGGTCTGTGCTGGCCTTCGGGTTCCAGCTTGCCCATATCTGCGATCCTGGCTTGCGGATCGTCGGGCGTAGCAGGTCTAGGCTTCGCTGGCTGAGAGATTGCGCCTCTTCAATCCATGCCGCGTCGAATCCTTCCAGCGACTTGATGGAATCAGCCGTGTGGTCCTGCATCCCTTGGAAGATGAACAGCGATCCATGCGGGCCGATGATCTTGGATTGCTGAATGTCGAACAGATGCCCGACACCGAATTCCTCAATCTTCCCCTCTAGCAGCTTCTTTACCGACTGGTCTAGCGTCTTCTGGACTTCACGCACACACACCAGATGAAATTTTCCCATCAGAGCGCGTTCTATGGCGTGTTCAGCAAAGAAATGCGACTTGCCGGAACCCCGGCCACCATGAGCGCCCAGATAGCGCAGCCCATCCTGTAGAAGCGGAAGAAAGACGCGAGGCGTCTTAATCTCAAGTTCCATTAGACGGGTCAATCACAACACGCTTGATTACTTGGATTTCTAGCGGGTTGTCTTTGTCACCGGCCACAGTCATGGGCAATACCTTGCCAATCAGCGCAAGGAATGACGATGCGGTGCGTGGATCGTTTGCGCGCTCGACAAGGTAGTCAACCCCGCCAGATTGCTCCAAAGCGCCTAGGATCATCTCCTTTAACTCTTTGGTCGTCTTGTTCACTGCGCCTTTCGGCTTTCCGGGATTACCCTTGCCGAACTTTGTCGAATTTTTCGGCTTGTCCATTGATTCTCATGAGTTACCCGCCTCACGGTGGCGTATGTGCTTATTTTATAGGCAACTCATGGAATTAGCTATCACTTGAAGTAATGCGCCCACATAAACGGCATTGCAACGAACACAAGCCACCAGAAAGACGTGTTCAGCAGCGCAATCGAAATGACTGTTGCGTACAGTGCAAACCACCACTTGTTCATGTTTTGACCTCCATGTCTCCGGTCAAAGCGCCGGGACTGTCAATATAAGCCAGTTAGGCCGATTTGTCAGGGGACTGGCGTCTTGCCCTGCAAGGAGTTCCACATCGGCCATGTGTTGATTCATTGCTTTATTGATGTTTCCCGGCTGCTCCTTTCGATCAGGCGGTGGCGAATTGGGGGAAGTCGTAGAGCCTGAGTCCGGCCCTATTTGTCTTTTCGTAGAAGTCAAGAGCGCCACGGGCAAGCGCCCAGACGTTCAACTTAGGCCAAAGACGCTCGGCGGCCAGAAGACCGGACTGGATTGCCAGGCGGTGTAGGTCAATGTCCTTTGGCCTTACAGCAAGATCCCCGAGCGCGCTGGCTGCGCCTGCCATGATCCGCATGTCTGGGTGATCCTTTGGTATCCCGCACTGCTCAGACGCTTCGCTGACAATCCAAAGAACCCGGCCCGACGTGTCGATCAGGTCGGCATGGTTGCTGCTGCTCTTGGCGAAGGCTTCCCATTCGGCCATGTCCTTGACCCGCTGAAGATCGGCTTCAAGGGCTTTCCTCAGTTCCTCTTGCTGACCGGCCTCGCGACGTTCGGCTTCTTCCTTGATGCGCTTGGCGCGATCCTTTGCCTTCTGTGCTGCTTGGCTGTGTCGGTCCCATGCGTTCTTTGCCATCAGAACCCCCTCGACTTGATGGCGTTGGTCTGCTCGACACCTGGGCGGTATGGTGAGGTCCAGTAGTTCGCCATGACCAATGGTTCCTTGACTGTCCCGGCGCAGATGGGATTGCGCGATGTCTCTGGGGCGCGGTAACGCTCACGGGCGGCCCAGTAGGCGACAGGCTTGCCAGGTGCTGTGTTGGTGATGAAACCGTTTTGCTGAAGGTTGAGCAGGAAGTTCTGAACGCGCTGGCGGTCGATCTTCAGGCTGGTGGCGATCGTGCTGCTCGATGGCGGGCTGGCTTGGCGCTTGATGAAGTTGTAGACACGCTCACGGTCATCGCTGGCATTGCGGACCAGATTTCCACGGGGCAGACTGGTCTGAAGGCGGAAAACGCTGTCCTCACCCGGCTTGCCACGGGTTGCCTTGATGTCATATCCCTTCTCGCGCAGACGCTTGAGTGCGTTCTTGAACGAATGCTCGTCCATCTTCCCGACTCGGTATGCCTCCGGCTTTGTCACGCCTTCTGGCCGGTCCTTGAGGATTTGCAGCAGTTTGGTCTGTGCGTTTGGTTGCTCGTGGTGGTTCATGCTCGTTCTCCTGTCTGTTGGTGTTTGCAGCCTTGGCAGGCTTGATCGGTTGGGTTCAACTTCGTGTACTGGCAGTCGGTGGTGTTTCGGTGTGGCACTTGGACGATTCGCGGCAACCTCGTACCGGCTTCTGGCTTGGACATGGGCCAGTAGCCGTCCGGTGCGTGGTGCCAGTCGCGGAATGGTGGGCGGTTGTGGCAGCCGTGGCTCATAACTCGCCTCCGCTCATAGCCCAGTTTTTTGCCTTCTCAAGCAGGAACACGGCCTCGGCGCATGTCATTCGAGATGAGCGAACAACCAAAACGCCGTCTTCGTCATATCCAACGATCAAGGCGTCCGCCATGCCAAGCGATAGGGCACTGTTCAGTGCTTGATCTGGGGTGAAGTTTGTGGACGCCGGTAGCGCAATCACTTTCATGTTGTTCACTTCTTGCCTCCAATCCTTCGTGCCTCTGCCCGGTAGTGGCGGGCAATCTCAATCAGTCCCTCGCGGGTGTACTTGCGCACTGTCTGGTCGGCCTCGATGGCTTCGACGGCTTCCAGACCGATGCGCTGGATCAACCCCTTGCGGTACTCGACGTGGTTGCCGCCCAAGTAGTTGTTGCAGTGGCGGCACTGTGAATTGCAATTTCCCTCAACGAATCGCATGTGCGGTGCGCTGCCGACACTTCTGTAGTGCCCGGCATCATGTGAGTTCGGCTCACTGCTCAATGGTCGGCCACAAGAAATGCAGGGCTTCCCAGCGTCCCGCGCCCGGATGTATGCGTTAAACGCGGCCTGCGCCTTCTTGACCAGTTGCGGGTATGTCTCCATCGCCTTGAGCTTTTCGCGGATCACCTTGCGCTCTTTGGCCTGCTCCTTGGCTGCTTTCTTGTCGTTCAGCTTCTTGGCATGTGTGATGGCGCACGATGGACCGCACACCTTCATCAACGGTCGCAGGCGCATGTACTCACCCTTGCAGACGGCGCACTTGGCGGTCTTTGGCTTGAAGGCGAGACTCATCGCGGCACCTCACCGTGGAAATACACCATCGGCAGCGGATCAAGCCATTCGGCCTTCACCAAGTAAATCGGGCCAAGCCATAAATCCTCGATGGATGCAACCTTGACGGTCTTTCCCGACTCCAAAGCCAGCACACGCAAATCTCCGTGCTGGTACAAATGGCCTTGTTTTGCTTCGATCAGCATGTCGCGGCCTCCTTCGGTGCCAAGTCATAGAACGTCACGCCCAACTCAGTGGCGGCATATGCCTCGACCTGATCGCAAAACAAACTGAACTCGACGGTAGAAAGTCCGGTGCTGCTCTTTCCGATAAGCTCCCCATTGGGAAGCTCTTCGTAGCCGATGAACATCCTTTTCATTTGCTCATGCCACACCTCGGCACTGAACTTCCGCCCGTTCACAGTCGCCTGCTCGGCAATCTGGGCCAGCACACCCCGGCCCCAATACCGCTTGTTTTGCTTGGTGGTGCGCTTCATGCGCTTGACCGACAGCACCCACTTGCCGCCAGCCTGAAGGACCGCTTGCAGGAAAGGGAAAAGCTCACCCTTGATCGCGGCCCATGCCTGCTGGCGGTTGTGCAGTTCGATGGTCAGGCTCTCGCTCATGCCGCCACCTCCGCAAACAGATCCATCTGATCCAGTTCCTCTCTGGTTGCGCTGCGCTTGTATGCCGATCCCGGACGGACAAGGCCCAGCCTCTTGGCGGCCAGCGGCATCAGGTTCGAGCGGCGGGCGCATTTCGGCCCAACGGGCATATCCCCGATGAACACGGCGGCTTCACGCATCTCGCGCTTGCACAGGGCGCAGCGGTAGGTCATGCACTCACCTTTTGTTGACCCACGCCACACGCGCACTTGCCACATCCGGCGCAACCGGCTTGTGCTTCTCGCACGACTGAAGCGGCGGCAGGAACTCCCATGCGGGCCTCAACATGCACCGGCAGAGCTTGTGCTTCGCCATCTCGCCGGATTTCTTCGGTTGCCAGTGCTGGCAGGTCGCGCAGGCGACGGAATCCACGGACACCGTGCAGGCTGGTGAGTCTTTCACGTTGTTCGACATCGGCGGCAATCTCATCGCGCAGGCGGCGCAGCTTTTCCCGTTCGGCAGGGACGTTGACGGATGGGGTGAGCAAGTCCATGTCAGTCCTCCGGGTGGTTGAACAGGGCTTGCGGGTCTTCGCCGTGCATGGCAACAAACTGTTGGCTGTCCTTGTGGAACCACAGGCCGATGCGGCCCTCCCATTCACCGTTTCGCTGCTTGTCGCAGATCAGGAAGCAATCCGGCTCGGCGGCTTCAGCGTCGGCGGTCAACTTGCCTTCTTCGCGCTTGCGCTCCTTGGGCTTGTTGCGCCACACGGAAATCACGTTGTCCACTTGGTCGGTGATCGCGCCCGTGCCCTTGTAGTCGTACTTGTTCGGCTGGTGCGACTCGTCGGAAGGCTTCTTGATGTGGTGAACCAGATGGATGTGGATCTGGTGGTCGCGTGCGATGGCTGTCAGTTCATCGACAAAAGCCTTCTGGCCGTTGTAGTCGTCTTCACCGCTCACGCACTTCATCAGGCTGTCAACGAAGAAGTGGGTGACGCCCTTTTCCTTGGCGCAGTACCGGACCACGGCACACACTTGCTTTGCGGTCACGGTGCCTTGTTGGTCGTACAGGAACAGGCGGCCCATCGTCCAGTCACGGAACTGGCCGTAGATGTCCAGCAAGTACTCGGTGGCGTGATCCTGCCCACGGAATGCCGGGTGATCCGGGTTCTCACCTGACCACTGACGGCCCATGCGCTCCAGCGTCTTCATGGGCTTCATCTCGAAGCTGGCAATGCACACCTTCTGCCCTTGGGCGCACAGGCTCAGTGCAATCTGCCCCGTCACCAGAGACTTGCCGTGACCGTTGGCACCGCCCCAAATCGTGACCTCACCGGGACGGAACTGCACCAGGGCGTGAGTCTTGCGCCACGGCATCAGCACACGCGGCTGATGAACAGGGTTCTTGATCCGGTCAATCAGTTCCTGCACCCAAATGGATGCGTCCTTGACCTTCTGCTTGGCGTCGGTTTCCTGCTCGTAGGCAGAAAAGTCAATGTCGTCGAACTCGATGATTTCAGCCATGAAACACCTCGGGATGTGTCAGAACCTCATCGCCCATGTCAGCGATCAGGAAGGAAGGGGATTCGCCTTTGATGGCGTTGAACAGACGGCGGCCACGGGCTTCGTTGCGCTCAGACATCAGCAACACGCGCAGGCCGACCACGCATAGAAAATCCAGCGCCTCGGGTACATCGGTTGCCATCACGCGAAGGTGGGCGAAGTGCTTTTCTGCAAACGGGTTCGGCTCGCGCTGCCAGTCGCTGGATCGGGTCTTGTCGTACTCGCTGTCACCATCGACAACGAACACGAAGGCGGGTTTTCGGCCAGCGCGGCGCATGGTCAGCAGTGCGTCTTGGCCGGTCATACGAACGTCCCCACGGTCGATGCCGCTTGTTCGTCACCAGCGGGCGTCACGCCGTCTTCCCAACGCTTGCCGTTGAGGTACACCAGCGGAGCCTCGATGTAGCCCTCCTGCCACTTCTGGGTCTGCTGCTTGATGGCGATGTCTGCCAGGATGGCATCGGCAACGGCGTCGAAGTTGGAGCGGCGCCACTTCTGCGCACACTTCACCTTGTCCTGCTTGCGTTCGGACTTGGGCCATGCCGACCAAAAATCCTCAAACCGCGTCATCCCCCCTTGGGGGGTAGGGGGGTTATTACTCTCTTCTCTACTCTTCTCTCCTCTAGCGTTTCTTTGGCGTTCTGTGGCGTCACATGGCGTCACATCATCAGATGCGGCGTCACCTTGTTGCTTTTGGCGCTCACGGTATGCGCGTGTGCGCTCTGCGCTGTTGTCGGTGTCACGCTCACGCTTTGGTTGCCGCTTGTCCCAAGAAGTCACACGGCCATCGTTCAGCATCTCGCGGGACTCCATAGCCTTCAGAATGGCTTCTGTGCGCCCGTCATCGAAGCCGAACATGCAATCGACAGCTTCGCAGTCGATGTCGCCGTGGTTGCCGCGAATCTCGTTTGCGCTGGCCTGCTCAAGCAGGTAGGCCCACACCGCCAGGACATCAGGCAGAGATGCACCCGAACGCTTGGCGATCAGTTGGAACTTGGGGTCTGTCACGCTGCCGTGGTGCCAGCGGAACCAGTCAATGCCACCAGCCATTACAGACCCACCCACCCCGGCCTGACCGAACCATTGGACGAAGCCCGCGAGAACAGCCCGGCCCGCTTGATGTAGCCGTCTTTCTGAAGCTGGCGGAAGATGTGACCCCATTGGCGGGAGTCTTGGAACTCAATCCCAGCGGCACGGGCCAGATCGACCATGAGGCACGGGGACCAAGGTTCAGCCCGGAGGCTTCGGCGCTTCTTGATCTGCTTGACTGCGAAGCTGTAGGCGTCGTCAGGAATACTCATTTGCGTAGTCCTTTCAGGTGATGTACGGGCGCACATCAGTGCGAATGGGGATGACCGGTGTACCGATGGGCTGCACACTGGCCTCATGAAGAAAAGCCCCACCACCGCACGGACCTGCCTGACCTATCGCGCAGGGGGAGGAATGCGCGATGTGGCGTTGTTCCGTGCAGCCGTTCGCGGCCATGGGGTGACGGGTGGGAAACACGGGTCAGGCCGAAGGGTTTTGGAAACCAACATCAACCCACACGGGAAGACCAGCGGTTTCGTTGGCGACAAGGAATGCGTCTTCAAACGAAATGCTGTCAAAGAACTCGCGACGCCCTGCAATAGGCGGGTCAATCAAGGTCAATGCCTTGACAACACGGGTTTCAGCTTCGTAAGCGGCTTTTGTTGTCGGCGTTGTGAAGATTGCGATTCGACCGAGAACAGCGCCGTACATGCGTTTGACCTCGCTCTGGAGGGACATCATTCGACCCAGAGCGTTTCCAGAAACGCCAACCTTGAGCAAAACGCCATCCGGTCGATTCAGTTCTGCAGCGTAGAGACACGGGGAGCGTGGAGCGCCAGAGAATCGCTTTGTATTGGCGGCGAATCGATCTTTACCCATTCAAGCCACCTGCTTGCGCTTGGCCTTGGGCTGGTGCGAAAAGTGCGCAAGAAGGCGCTGCACCGTGTCAATGCGCGGATTCAGGGTTTCCCGGCGCTTGATCTTTGCGATGGTGTGAAAAGGCACCCCGGTTGCCTGCGCGACTTCCTCAATCTGAGGAAGGCTTCGGGCGTCAAGATGCTCCAGAAGGGTGTCGAAAATCGTTGCCATGTGCTGCATCTTACCGGATGCGGTAAGCCAACGCAACACATTTCTTACCGCCTACGGTAAAGGCCTATGGATAGAGTCAGTCATGGCCCAAATCGACACAAAGCAGGTACTGTGGGAGAACCTACAGGCCCTGATGCATCACCACTTCAAGAGGGAAAACCTCTCTGAACTGAGTCGGCGCTCTACGTTGGGCCTTGCGAGCATCGACCGAATCAAGAAGCGCGAAACCTCCGTGGGCATCGACACCCTGGAGAAGCTGGCCGATGTTTTCGGCCTGCAAGCGTGGCACCTTCTGACGCCACGTCTTGACCCGTCGAACCCCCCTGTCATCTGGCTCACCCACACTGAGCACGAGCTTTACGAGCGCATGCGCAAGGCCGCCCAGCAGCTCGCAGAAATCCAGCACTGAAAAAAATTTGTAAAAACCTTACCGTTTTCGGTTGACTTGATCTTACCGTTTGCGGTAAAGTCCATCCCATCGCATCACACACCGCATCGCCGGTAGCGAGTCGGCTCCTTAAAAACTCAGTCCCCCGGTTCTCGAAAGCAGACAGGGGGCGCATGACGAGCGATACAGCGTCCTGGGCGGTCACTGCCTTAAGTGTGGCAAACGCATCTAGGCGGGTTGGGTGATCGGCTAGTAGGTGCGTGATGAGAGTGATGTGATGGGCTGTAACTCAGTTGGTCAGAGTCAGTGGGGGCGTATCCCTCGATTCATGGCGGCGATGCATCAAAACCATGAAGGCGGGTCGGTGGTTCGAGTCCACCCAGCCCAATACATCACTCTCATAGGTGGGAGCCGGAGCCATCCGGGAGATGCCCATCAACGCCTCGAAAGGGGCGCAAACCAAAGCGTCCATGTCGGGCGCTTCGTTTTGCAACCAAGGAGAGAACATGAACCTTCACACCCCTGAACGCCTGTCCAACGAGTCGCAGGCAGCCTACCGCGAGCGCCGGGCAGCGTCTGCGATGGCAGTCAAAGCAATGACCACGGTCAAGGCTGGGAAATCGACTGGCCGCGAACTGCACCGTGATGCGTTGCGCCAATCCGGCGGCATGGCAAAGATCGCAGGAAGTTACGGGCGCGGACTGCGCAACTGGATCAACCGCCGACAGGCTCAAGGCGGGCACTGACAACCCGGCCCCAGCAATGGGGCCATCAACTCAGGGGAATGCGCAAGTGGTGATTGCGCACTCGGGGACGTTGCCGCTACCAGAAAGGGTGTCTACGACCAAATGCGGAAAGCCAGAGATTCACTACTGGCCCCCTGAGTTGATGGCCTGAACCGGCAGCGCATCGGCCCCGCTGCATTCATCAACCGGAATCGGAAACCAAAACCCTGCCTCAAGGGAGCGGTTCACGGTCATCACCAATCACCCAATGGCTTTCGTCGGCCAGCAGTGAAACATGGTTGTAGAGGGTCGCCCAAACCCTTAGAAGTTGAGATGTAAATGCGTTGGACGCGGGTTCGATTCCCGCCACCTCCACCAATGGGGGGGTGTACTGGTTTCGACAGCGCATGGCAGTCAATACCGACAACCCGGCAAGCGGAGCCGTAAACCAAGCAAAGCAAGAACTGCCAATGACAGCTCTTACCTGAAGGTCGCTTGATCCTTCGGCGCAGCCTGATACGCGGCAACAGAACAGGCCCGGCCAGCTTGGTTAGCTGGCGCCAATCCTCCCCCCTGCCCTTCGTGGGCTTGCCAGCACTTCGCGGTGACTGGCTTTTTTATTCCAAGGAGCTGACATGCACGCAGATCCCATTGTTGACGCTGGCCGCTACTTCGATGCGGTCTATGCCGAGTCAGACGCAATCGCACGATCCGACTATCTGGAATCGCAAGCGGTGAACAAGATCACGCACGCCATTCGATTGGCCTCACGCGCTGGCCTCCTGTCACCGGCCAATGTGCGCCAGGTTCTCGAAACGCTGGCCTGCGAAATGAAGCTGTCCGGGTTCTGTGACGCGGACATCGAAATGACTGAAACCCTTTCGGAGTCAATCGGATGAACACCCGCACCTACCACCGAAACAGCGTAATGGCATTTCCCCGGACTGTGGAGTACGGCGCAGCAATCGAGCGCCCTGCACCGGCTTTCGCTGGTTCTCGTGCTGCAAGCGTGGCGATTGGCATTGTCATCGCCTGCATGGCAGCCCCGACCATTCTGGCCGCCCTTCTGGATTGGATCTGATCATGAGCATCACCAACGAACCGTACCTGATCCGAGTTGACGGAAACGACCTAACCGACTCCAGAGCCGTCATCGTCGGCGGCGACGTTGAGCAGATCAACCGCCACTCGCTGGACATCGAGATTGAAAGCACTCCGCAGCCCTATCAACTGGCCGCGCTGGTCAATTGGCTCTACGTCTGCGCCATCCTGATCCTGATCGCAATCGCTTCAGTTCCCGAGCTTCGGGTGGCTGTTGCTGGGCTTTTCTGAACATCTGAGGGGGAAACCATGAGTACAGCAATACAGACCATCTCCAACTACGTGTATGGGGCAGAGTCCTCGTTCAACAGTGTGTTGGTGGATCGGTCGCTGAACTTCGAGCGTGAAGCCGGGTTCGCAATCCAGATCCTGACGGCCAATGACTATGTGTCAAAGCTGGCAGCGGGTGACAAGCAATCGGTGGTCAACGCGGTGACGAACATCGCGGCCATTGGTATCAGCCTTAACCCCGCCAAGAAGCAGGCGTATCTGGTCCCGCGCAAGGGAAAGATTTGCCTTGACATCAGTTACATGGGCCTGATCGACCTTGCCATTCAGTCCGGGTCCATCTTGTGGGCGCAGGCGGATCTTGTCCACGCCAATGACGCATTCACCCTCAACGGGTTTGACCGTCCGCCGACCCACTCATACAACCCGTTTTCCAAGGACCGGGGCGAGATCGTCGGCGCGTTCGTAGTGGTCAAGACGCACAGCGGCGACTACCTCACGGACACCATGAGCCGGGAGGAAATCGACGCCATCAAGAACCGATCCGAGTCGGTGAAGGCTGGCAAGCAATCCCCGTGGGATACGGACTATGGCGAGATGGCAAAGAAGACCGTGGTCAAGCGGGCTTACAAGTATTGGCCGAAGTCAGACCGACTCGATCAAGCCATCCACCACATGAACACGGACGGCGGCGAAGGGCTTGCATCGCTTGCAGCACCACGCGCCGAGGCCATCGATCCGCAACCCGTCATCGACGGGCTGCGCAACACAAAGACCGTCGAAGACCTGAAAGCCTATTGGGCCGAGAACAACGGAAAGCTGGCGAACGACCTGAACGCGCACGACGCGCTGAAGGCGGCATACAAGGCCCAGCTTGCCCGCATCCGTGCGCAGCAGGCCAAGGATGAAGCAACTGATGTGGAGGACAAAAATGCCGTGGCTGAATCATGAACAAGGCAGCGAGTCCTGGCTGAACGCACGACGCGGCGTCATCACCGGCAGTCGTTTCAAAGATGCCCGCGACAAGATCAAGAGCAGCAAGCCTTCCGCCAAGTGCATTCAGTACGCGATGGATCTTGCTCGTGAACGTGTCGGCGGCAAAGCGCCTGAGAAGTTCCAGAACGCAGCCATGAGGACCGGCACTGAGCAGGAGCCGTTCGCCCGTGCGATGTACGAGGCAAGGACAGGGCACATCGTTGATGAAGTTGGGTTCTATCTCAGCGATGACTCACGGTTTGGCCTATCGCCAGACGGTCTCGTTGATGACGTTGGCGTGGTCGAGATCAAAACGATGGTTTCCAGCGAAACCCTGTTCACGGCAATCGCAGATCACGACATCAGCGAGTACATCGATCAGTGCCTAGGGTATCTCTGGCTACTTGGTCGCCAATGGGTTGACCTTGTGCTGTGGTGCCCGGACTTGGGTCACATGGTCATCCATCGCATCACCCGCGACGAAGACGCCATCGAGGCGCTGGAGGCCGATCTGATCGCCTTCAGTCACCTCGTCAACGACTACGAAATAAAGTTGCGCGAAGCCATCCGCGCCAATCAACAGGAAGTCACAGCATGACCGACTATTCATCGTTCGTCACGCACAAGTTGAAGTCAGTGCCTCCGGTTGGCATCACCAAAGACGTGCCACTGATTGACGGACTGTTCCCGCATCAAGTTGACCTTGTGCGATGGGCCTTGCGCCGTGGCCGTGCTGCGATCTTCGCGGACACCGGTCTAGGCAAGACCAGAATGCAAGTCGCATGGGCTGACGTGGTGCATCGTGAGACTGGCGGCGATCTTCTGATCCTTGCCCCGCTCGCAGTGGCACAGCAGACGGTTGCCGAAGCCGCTGAATGTGGCGTGACCATCAGCCATGCACACGACGCAAGCGACGTGAAACCTGGCATCAACATCACCAACTATGACCGACTGCACAAGTTCGATGCATCGCGGTTTGTTGGGGTTGTCCTGGATGAATCCAGCGTCATCAAGCACCACACCAGCAAGACGCTGCAAGCCTTGCTTGATGCGTTCGCACGGACACCTTACCGGCTGTGTGCGACGGCAACGCCAGCACCGAACGACTGGACGGAGCTTGGCACCCATGCCGAGTTCTTGGGCATTCGGTCACGCGCTGAAATGCTCGCTGAGTTCTTTGTGCATGACGGCGGAGACACGCAGACATGGCGCATCAAAGGCCATGCGCGGCAAATCTTCTGGCGCTGGGTGGCTTCGTGGGGTGTGATGCTTCGCAGCCCCGCTGACCTTGGATATGACGCATCGGCATACAAGCTGCCGCCGCTGACCGTCCATCAGCATACGGTCGAGAGCGACCACGACCAACAGGAAACCGGCTTTCTGTTTGCGATGGAGGCCAGCGACCTGATGGAACGCCGCAACGCCAGGAAGGCAAGTCTTGAACAGCGCGTGAAGGCTTGCGCCGAACGTGTCAACTCAAGCAATGAGCCGTGGGTGATTTGGTGCGACCTGAATGCCGAAGGCGAAGCACTGCGAGCAGCTATTCCTGATGCCGTCGAGATTCGCGGCGCAGACGATGAGGAAACCAAAGAACAACGCCTTCAAGACTTCGCCGCTGGCCGCATCCGGGTTCTGGTCACAAAGGCCAGTATCGCGGGATGGGGCTTGAACTGGCAGCACTGCCGGAACGTGGCATTCGTTGGAGTCACGGACTCATGGGAAGCCTACTACCAAGCCGTGCGCCGCTGCTATCGCTTCGGCCAGAAGCGTGATGTTCACGTCCATATCTTCGCCAGCGAGCAGGAGGGGTCCATCGTGGCGAACCTCAAGCGCAAGGAAGAAGACGCCCGCCAGATGGCTGATGCGCTGGCCGTCGAAGTCCTCGATTCCGTCAAGTCTGAACTGTTCGGCCAGTCTCGCGAGAGCAACGACTACGCAGCACACAAACCGATCAACCTTCCATCCTTTCTGGTGGCCGCATGAAATGCATTGACCAAACCAACGGCGAGAACTTTTCTCTTTTCCACGGCGACTGTGTGGAGGTCATCAGCGGCCTGCCTGCCGCATCGGTGGATTACTCGATCTTCTCGCCGCCTTTCGCCAGCCTCTACACGTACAGCAACAGCCCGCGAGACATGGGGAATGTGCGGGACGATGCGGAGTTCTTCGAGCACTTCGACTATCTGGTTGCCGAACTTCGCCGCGTCATGAAGCCGGGGCACAACGTCAGTTTCCACTGCATGTTGATGCCGACCAGCAAAGAGCGGGACGGATACATCGGATTGAAAGACTTTCGCGGCGATCTGATCCGGGCATTCCAGAAGCACGGATTCATCTACGCAAGCGAGGTCTGCATCTGGAAAGACCCGGTGACTTCCATGCAGCGCACAAAGGCGCTGGGCCTGCTGCACAAGACAGTCCGCACCAACGCATGCATGAGCCGACAGGGCATCCCTGACTACCTTGTGACCATGCGGGCTCCCGGCGAGATGGTGGACAAGGTGACGCACACGCCAGAGCAGTACCCGGTGGACAAGTGGCAGAAGGTTGCCAGCCCGGTATGGATGGACATTGACCCATCAGACACCCTGCAATACCGGAGCGCCCGCGAGCACGACGACGAGCGACACATCTGCCCGCTTCAGCTTGAGGTCATCCGGCGCGGAATCGACCTTTGGACAAATCCAGGCGACGTGGTGCTGTCACCGTTCACCGGCATCGGATCTGAAGGCTTTGTGGCCTTGGAGATGGGTCGCAAGTTCGTCGGCGCGGAGCTGAAAGAAAGCTACTACCGGCAGGCCGCATTGAACATGGCCGCCGCCGAGAAAGAAAAGACTCAAGACCTATTCGCTGCATGACCACCATGACCAAGACCAAGACCCAAGACCAGTACGACGTTTCCCTGATGTCTATCACGCCGGAGCCTTACGAGAAGTTCGCCAGCAAGATCGTGACATCCAAGTACGACGATCTGTTTTCAAAGCTGGGAGAGAACCAGCGGCTGAAGTGTTCACCTGAAGCGGCGGGCCGGGTTGCAGCCCAGCTCAAGAACTGGCTGAAAGCGCACGGCCATAAGAACGTCACCACGAAGTCGCGCACGAACTGCGGCGACGGTTTCGGCGGTGTGTGGTGGATGGAAGCCAAGGAGTCGCAAGCGACCCAGGCTTTCCGAACCAAGATCGCTCCAAAGGCTTCGTGGCCGTCGATCCGTAAAGCCGCCTAACCAACAACCCGGCACTGTCAAGGCAGTGCTTAAAAGGAGTGCGTGATGAGCTACACAAAGGGGCCTTGGAAGAACGAAGGCATGGGCGACATAACCGGGATGGAGAACGATCCAGAGAACGGATGTGTCGGCGTTGTTGATGTGTGCCACGTCTATTTACGCACAGTGCCCGGACGGCATGAGGCAAATGCCGCCCTGATCGCGGCGGCCCCTGATCTGCTGGAGGCGCTGGAGATCGCTATGGGGCACATCGACATGGCAAGCCTTGAAGTCAGCCACTGCAAAGACGCTGAATTGATCCGCGCAGCCATCAAGAAAGCAAGGGGATGAGCATGGACACGGAAGCAATCTATCGGGCGGTGTGCGATTACGGGCAAGCCAAGGCCAGAAGCCGCGACTACACCGAAGACACGGAGTATCACCTAGCCGAAATCAAGCGCCTGCTGAACGAAGCGGACGAGGAACACAAGTCACTGCTTGCTGAGAACGAACGCCTCGTTGATGAGATCAATGAGGCCCGCAAGGAAATCAGCGAGCAAGCGCGGCTGAACGGAATGGGCGCGGAGCGTGAGGCGCGACTAATGGCAGAGAACGCCGAACTCAAAGCCAAGCTGACCGAGAAAGCCTCTCTGCTGCGCGGCTGCTATGCGCGGATCAACACCTTAGAGCGGACCCTTACCCACATCCACGGCGTAGCACTGGCGGAAGATCATCGTGACCTGCCGGGTATCGCCAAAGACGCCAAAGACGCACTGGAGAAGAAGCATCGCACCGTCACCTATGTCTGCCCGGTGTGTGTGGCCAGTCTGGAGAGGCAGGAATGACCCGAGACGAGTTTGAAGCCTTAGCGAAAAAAGCGGGCTTGGCGAAACACGGGCTTGGCTGGACAGCTTGGGAATCACAACTGGAGCGTTTTGCCGAACTCGTTGCGGACCAAGAGCGCGAAGCCTGCGCGTTAATTTGCGATCAGCGAAAGATACTCACGCCCGAGTGGCAGATGGATCAGCACTACAACCAGGCCACGAGCCACTGCGCAAAGGCCATACGTTTGCGAGGGCGCACATGAAAACCTGCATCCACTGCCAACAGTCAAAACCGCTGGACGCCTTCCGCAAATCCGCCCAAATGATCGGTGGGCGCGAAAACGGCTGCAAGGACTGCCACAACGAGCGCCGACGCGCCCGGTATCAGGCGGACCCATCGGCCACGCTATTGACGAACCGCAAGTGGTTTCAGGCGAACCGCGAAAAGCTCAACGCTTACCACCGCGAATGGCGCAACCGGCCGGATGTGAACCGGCGAACCACCAGGCGCCGAGAAGAAATCGCCGGGCTGGCCGACAGTTACGTCAAGCAACTGCTGGCAGGAGGTGTGCTGAGTCACTCCGACATTCCGCAGCCGCTGGTAGAGGCCCAGCGCGAACTACTGAAGATCAAGAGGTACATCCGTGAACACAGCATCTGAACTGCGGGCCGAACTCGCGCATGTATTCGCCCAACTCAAAGCCGGTGAAATCAAACCAGGCGAGGCGGCAGAGCTTGCAAACCTTGCCGGGAAGATGATCGCCAGCGCCAAGGTGCAGGTCGAGTATTACGCTTTGCGCAAAGAGTCGCCTGAGATTGGCTTTCTCAAGGAGAAGAAGCATGAAGGCACTTGAACTAGCGGACAAAAAAGGTAAGTGGACAAGCTCTGACTGTATGGACGCAGCCGCCGAACTTCGCCGACTCGCAGCGGTTGAGTCCGACTGCGCCCAATATCTCAAGGAAGGCGAGACCCCGGCAGAGCGCATCAAGCGGGCTCTTGGTGATGCTGATTCGCTGATGAGCATTTATCGGGACGTGGTTGCAGAGCGTGACGCACTGAAAGAGCAGATGCGAGAAGTTGCAATGCTGTTGCTCGACAACGACCGATCCGGCATCAAGGCATGGGCGGCTGGCTTAGTCCTCGGTGAATCAGACGGTCAATGGTCTGTCCGCACTGTCGTGGCCGACCAGCGGAACGAGATTGACGCACTGAAGGCAGAGCTTGAAGGCCGCTACCAGTCAATCATCGAGATGGGCAACATGCTCACCGAGATTGTCAATCTGATTCGGGGCGAGCCTGAAGAAGGAACCAGCCATTCGACACACGATGCCGTTGAACTGGTGCGTGGACTTGCCATGCACAACGATCTGTATGCGACGGCAGTCGAACTTGAGTTGGCGAAGCTGAAGGCAGAACTTGAAGACGCAAAGCAAGCGGCAAAAACCTGGGAGAACGAGGCCGAGCGTAGATCAGACCGCTACACCAAGTGCGCGGCAGAGCTTGAGCGCATCAAGGCGCTGGAGCCGACCTACTGGCAAGTAACACAGGGCACAAGGTCTTTTGTTATGACCGCTGCCGAATTCAACAGGGCCACATTCGATTACGGCTCGTTTGTAGCCCTCTACGCACTAGGGAGCAAGACAGATGAATGACGCAGAAATCAGCAGGAAGCTGGCGCTGGCGATTGGGTGGAAGGAATCCGACATCATCGACTACCCAGGTCAGGACTATGTGGGCATACGAACGAGGATCGTGGCGCCTTGCGTCCGCTTGTTCTCGTTCAAGTTTCCAAACGTCATCTGGCCGATTGCCGAGCGATTCAACTGCTTTCCCGAAAAGTACAGAGCCAACCGCTATCCCGGCGCTGATGAAATCCTGTGGTCAGCTAGAGGTGTGGTTTCGGACACCGCAGCCAAGTCCGTGGCGCTGGCCGTCATCAAAGCGCATGAAGGGAGCAAGACATGAAGGCACTTGAACAGGCAGAAGGGCGCGGATCGAACCCCTACTACGCCGGAAACTTTGATGGCGAAAGCGATGAATTGCGTGATCTTCGGCTGACGCTAGTGGCCGAGCGTGACGCACTGAAGGCAGAGCTTGAGCGCATCAAGGCGCTGGAGCCGGTGATGATTTACCACGGCGCTTGCACCATCGACTGCGGGGAGCACGGACACCACCACACTGAGATGCTGAAGATGATCCACGCCGGAACCAAACTCTACGCACTAGGGAGCAAGACATGAAACGGATTACCACTGAAGAAGCAGTGCTTGCACTTAGGGCGCGTCGCACCGCACACCCGGCCAGTGCTATTGCCAATGATCTGGGGGTGACAAGCAGAGCCGTGGCCACCGCGCTACGCGCAGCCGTCAAGGACGGGCGAGTGATCTGTCGGTTCAAGAAGGGAGCCGCCTTGTACCGGTTCGTCAGGCTGGCCAAACAACCCAGGAGCAAGACATGACGGACAACATCAAACTGCCGCCGATGCCTCTGGCGTTCTTCGATGAATTCGGAAATGGAGCCGATGACCGCGTTCAGGACTACGCCAGCGAGGCTGTGCGCCTGAATGCGCAGGCTGTGCCGGATGGGTGGGTGATGGTCCCAATCAGGCCGACGCTTGACATGATCGATGCTGGCGCAGATTGCGATCCAGAGCGAGAGAGCGTTTGGGACGCCATGCTCTCCGCAGCACCAGCGGCGCCAGCAGCACCACAGCCAGCACATCCTCTCGACTTAAGTGTCATGGAATTGGCCGAAAGTGTCGGACTGATCGGACCAGCAAGCCGGACGGACGATCTGCACGAGGCCATCCAGCGATTCCACGATCTGATCGTGGCAAATGCATCCATCAAGGCTGCGCTGCACTTCGCAGACGGTTTGGCACAGCCAGCACGGCAGCCGCTGACAGATGAGCGAATCCGAGAAATTTACCTGTCGTGCGGCTTCACAGTGAAGCCCGGACAAACCGACCTGAAGCCCTACGTCTTCGAGTCTGCACGCGCTATCGAAGCCGAAGCCACCGCGCCGCTGCTGGCACGGATCGCGGAGCTTGAGCTTGCCAACGAAGCGTTTGCCAAGAGCCAGGAGTGGTGGAACGAGCGCATGTTCGAGATGGAACAGAGGCTCTCAGCCGCACCAGCGGCACAGCCGGAGCCGGTGGCGGACGTTGTAAGGAAGGCGCTGAATCTCGCGTTCTCAATGGGTCAGAATTATTGGGCAGACGCAGACAGCGAAAGCTACTCAGCGAACAAGCGGTCGGACGTGACCCGTCAGAAGTTCAACGCCATGCGCGATGAAGTGTGTGCGCAACTGGACGGCATCAAGGAGCAGCCATGAACGACACGAAAGAGCGCCCGATGCTCATGAGCGCACCGATGGTGCGTGCCATCTTGGATGGCACTAAGACCCAGACTCGGCGGGTGGTGAAGATGAAGCCGCATCACCAGATCGAGCAGCGCGACGACAAAAGCAACTGGCCGTGGATGTACGACGCAGAGCGCGACGCCGACTGGTGGATGTCTTGCCCCTACGGCCAGCCCGGCGACCGGCTTTGGGTGCGGGAGGCGTGGCAATCCGAGCTGCGCTGGGACTGGACTGCCCCCCGCGACATCCCGCCGGGTTCGCCGATCTACTTCGATTTCTACGACGAGTCTGTGCCAGCCTGCGCTGGCAAGAAGCGCCCGAGCATCCACATGCCCCGCTGGGCCAGCCGCATCACACTGGAAGTGACCGGCGTGCGCGTGGAGCGGTTGCAGGACATCAGCGTGGCGGATGCCCTTGCCGAGGGCGTGAACATTCACCCAGATCACCACGGCAAACCACGCGAGAGCATCTACAGCGCTGTGGAGGCATACCGCGACCTGTGGGAACAGATCAACGGCCCCGGAAGCTGGGACGCCAATCCCTGGGTCTGGGTGATCGAGTTTGAAAGGATCAAGCGATGACCGACATGACCGACGCGCAGATCAGCAAAGCACTCGCGCTGGCGATTGGCTACAGGCCGGAGGATGTGAAGGTCACATTCGGAACCGTCGTGGCTGTTTGGAGGACGCATTCCCCGAACGGCTTTGCAGTAGATGGCTGGTATGTATTTTCGTACCTAGACCCTCGCGTTATTTGGCCGGTGGCCGAGCGTTTCGATTGCTTCCCGGTTAAATGGGCTTATGACAATTGGAGCGCATCTTTTTACGCAAAGCATCGGACGTTTACCGAAGTCGCCGACACCGCCGCAAAGGCCGTGGCCCTTGCTGTTATTGCAGAGCATGGAGGATGAGATGAGCATCGACAACCCAACAAGCCGTTGGCACGGTCGCTATCAGACGATGGTGAACAGATGGTTCATCTTCGTTGTCGCGGTTATGAGTTTGGCTTTCAGTGCCATGCAGGTCGGACTCGCAAACACCGCCGTCGGTATTTTCATTTTTGTGCTGTTCTCACTTGCCGCCGCTGCCGCTGCCGCAGTGATGCTTGCCTCGGTGGGCTTTCTGTACCGCTGGCTTGGAGATGATCTATGAGCATCGACGTTATCAAACTGGTCCGTGAAATAGCGGACAAAGACAAGGTTGACCCGTTCATCAATGGCTTCTTTATCTTGACGCCTGACGAGCTTGACCGCTTCGCCGCCCGTCACCGCGCCCTGGCGCTGGAGGAAGCGGCCCGGACTTGCGATGAGCTTGCCGAACTCAGCCGAACCAGCGAAACCGATTCGATGTGGCAGCACGGCGAATGCGCTGCCGCTATCCGCTCACTGAAGCCGAAGGGGGAAGCATGACACTGAGCGCAGCATCAACGTCAGAAAACAAGGAGGTAGCCATGTGGAAGCACGTCAATCAAAGCGACGGAGACAGCAATTACTATTCTGTGCTCGGGCTGACTGGAGACGGCATGGAGGCGCTGCGCCAGCTATTCCCTGACGGCGAAGCCAACGACATGAATTTTGCGCTGTTCTCGACCAGCGGCATACACGGCACCTATTGCCTGATCGAAGCTGTGGAAGAAGACATGCAGCGCGACAAGCGCGAAGGGCCGCGAGATGTGACGTTTGTTGTGATCCAGCCGCGCATTGTGTGCATGCGGTACGGGTGCGCCGAGCCACGCACAGCCGACGACATCGCGTTTTTGAAGAAGCTCCGCGCCAGCAGCTTGCGAGCCGTAGCAACTATTGGTGTGCCATCTAGCGCAAATTAGCCAGCAGCAATAAAAGAAGCCCGCCTAAGCGGGCCTCAGTGACGGCTGCATCGTTGGGGGAAGTGCCGTCATGGGTAGTGTATCCGATCAACGGTAGTTGCTACCCCTTGACGATGTGACTAGTCACGATCATAATTCACCCATCGCAACACACAAACCGGAGCAAGACATGATGAATCAATTTGAACTCACCCAACTGTGGAACTACTCCACCAACCAATATCAAGACGCTCTCATTGAGCGTACCTTTGACCGTGGGTGCGCCCACATCACCATCCACAAGTGGTTGTGAGCCACTTTTCAATCTCTGATCTCCGCACATCAATCGTGCGGAGTTTGCGCGGCAGGTGTCTTTATGTAAGCGGCCAGATCGTTTCAAAGACCGGCGAGAGACATGAGCACTGCGGTACTTGTCAAACCAGATGCGGAAGCGCCAATCTCGGAATGTCTCTCGGTCTGGATGTGATCCAAAAATACGGAGAAGACGGCATTGCTTTGCAGTGGCATTGCCCAAGTTGCGGTGTGCTCATCACACAAGACACGACTCCATTGGAATCTTTCAAAGATGCTGAGTCTGTAAAAAACGATCCACTGTGCCACCGATGCAGAAAGCCATGACCCCCAAGAAAGACCCGACCGCATCACAGCGCAAAGCAGCGGAGCGCCAGCGCCTTCGTGAGCGCGGACTAGTGCCTGTAGAGGTGTGGATACCCGCCGACAAGAAAGACGCGCTCAAGGCGTTTGTGGCTGAACTACAGAAAGGAAACCGACATGGATGACAGAGAGCTACTTGAACTGGCGGCGCGGGCTGCGGGCATTCGATATGACAAAGAGGCTTCAAAGCCTCATCCGACATCTGGCGCATTCTTCGGGCTATGGCTCCAGATCGACGGCGAACCATACGAAGGTCAGCGCCGACGATGGAATGCCCTCACAGACGATGGCGACGCTCTCCGGCTGGCTGTGAAGCTAGAGATTCATGTTCAGCCGTCTGGCAGGTACGCATGGGCATCTACTTTTTCTGTTACCGCCACTGAAGAATCAGCACAAGACCCATACGCCGCCACCCGCCGAGCCATAACCCGCGCAGCCGCCGAGATTGGGAAGGCCATGCAGGAAAAAGAAACCCCGCGCTAGGCGGGCTTCCTACATCCGGCGATCAACCCGGATGGCCTGTCAGCTTTCGCGGCAGAACTTAAAGTGACGGCGGCCGGACTTGAACCAGCGCACTGACTGCGGCCACAGCGGTCATTTCCTACCGCTTCGGTTTCTCCGCATGTCCGATCTACCAACTGAGCTACGCCGTCAACTCTATTTTACTCGCTCACAGGAAAGATGACGCTTGACCCGGTGGGCATGGAGTTGACGATCACGGGCGGCTTGCTGGCGGCTTCGATGCCTTGGCTTGCGATGCCCGAGACAGTACCCATCGTCAGACCGTAACGCTCTGTGGTGGCCTCGATGTTGGCAAGCTGCACTTGGGTGGACTTCTGGATGCTGTAGAGGTTCGTAGCGCCAGGAATCAGGATGCTCGCCCACTGAAGCGCCTTGTCTTGAGGCGGCGCGATCTTCCCGGCCTGCCCTTGGCGCAGAGCCAGCGCCACGATGGCGCCTTGATTGCCCTGTGCGGCAGCAGCGGCCAGCGCCATGACAGCGTTGTTGTCGGCCTCGATGGCCTTTCCCTGCACTTCGTAGTATTTGCTCATGTCAGTTGCGCAGCCGGTCATCAGGACAGCGGCGGCAGCGATGGCGATCAGTTTCATGGTCGGTTCCCTTTCAGTTGCTGGGTGAAGGCGTCGAGTCGTTTCTGGAAGTCGGCATTGGCGGGCCAAGCGTCGTAGAAGGTGCGGAGGTCGGATGCGTGGGCGTCAGCTTTTCCCGCCACGTCCGTATATCGTTCGCTGCACGTTCCGAGTAGCTCTCCGATGGCAGCGGCACGGTCAGCGGCGGCCTTGCAGGCAGGGTCGGCGCTATTGCTTGCGGCGGAGAGGATGTTGCGCAGCCTGACAAGCTCAGACTGAGCACGGCCAGCAGCGGCAGCATTGGTAGCTGCGCGTTTTTCAGCTTCAGCGATGGCGGCATCTTTCACCCCTTGCAGTCGGTCGGTTTCTTCGCGGGCGGCTTTCTCGGCAGCGGCCAATGCTTCAGCTTGCGCTTGCTTGATCGCGGCCACATCGGACTTGAGCGAATGCACCCGCCACGTCTGAGCGCCACCCCATGCGAGAGCACCGGCAACGATCAGCGCGTACAGCCAGCCAGGTATCAGGTCCAGAAGGTCAAGGATCGGCTTCACCACGCACCCCACACCAGAAGACCTAGCGCCACGCCACCGGCCAGAGCGCAAGCGGCAATGAATACAGCAGCGCCGCCCAAGCCGATCAGAAGCCACGTCGATTCACGTTCCATATCAAGCCTCCAGTAAGTCAGCAACACGCCGCGCCCAGCCTCTGCCGAACACGGGCCACGTCTTGAGGTCGGTCATGAATCGCAGACGCTGAGACAGCATCCGGCGCGACAGAAGATCAGGATGGAATGCCCGAGCGCGTGAGATCGTGTCAGGGCCAACAACCCCATCCGCCTTCGCTTCGACAGCGCGTTGCAGCCACCGCACCGACTGACCAACGCCTGAGTTGACCGCGCCATCAAATACGGCATAGCGAATGGCAGGCGGCAGGTCATCGCATCGGCAGGCGTCCCAATACTGGCGGCGGTAGATCGCTTTCGCCTGTTCTACGGGGAACTCGCTCATGTGGCCGTGATAGCCATTCTGGCGGGCCACAGCTTGAGTCACGCCCCACCGGGTAGCGCCACCCGGATCGGATGGGTGATCGACGAAACCACCCTCATGGCCCAGCAGCAGGT
>Ga0209229_10000040_pt1 | contig 41520 bp, 50 predicted proteins | sample SanBayMetagenome_FD_187466 | JGI IMG/M metagenome (GOLD analysis project Ga0209229, IMG submission 187466) | Freshwater and sediment microbial communities from dead zone in Sandusky Bay, Ohio, USA (SPAdes) (version 2) | ecosystem: Environmental > Aquatic > Freshwater > Lentic > Sediment... | reverse complement strand
TGGTGCTGGGCGGTGGAGAGATCCTGAGTCCCAAGTCGGTGGCCCTGCTTCCTGTGGGGGACTACGAGAACTACTCGGACATCCAGCCTGTCTCCTCTGGCCTTTCCGTCTTCTTCCCGTACAACCGAGGTGGAGGCTACGCAGGGATCCGCGAGATGATCCCACAGGCGAACATCGACGGCTCCTATGTGGTCACCACGGCGACCGAGGTGGTTCCCAGCTACATCGTCGGCAAGCCGCTGCACACCACGGCGACCACGCAGGATGACATGGCTGCTGTCGTGAGCGATGGCACCCTGTATATGTACAAGTACCTGAAGAGCGGGGACAACCTCGTCCAGTCCGCTTGGTTCAAGTACCAGTTCCCCGACAATGTCACCAGCGGGCTGGCGGATGTCATGTGGGCCGAGTTCGTGGATATGGAACTTTATGTTCTACTTCGGCGCTCCAACAGCCAGATCCCCGTGCTGGAGAAGATGCCCCTTGGCACGGCCCTGACCGACGAGGCCATCGTCAAGGATGCCAACTGGCTGGTGCATCTGGACCAGAAGCAGTACATCGATTCGGGCTCCTACGATGCCAATACGGGCCTCACGACTTGGACCCTAGAGAAGCCCTACTCGTACATAGCTGGCCGCAGCGCGGTCTATACGACGAATGGCGCGTCCCTGACGGTGGTGTCTGGAACCTCGTACAACCTAGGGTCCGACACGGCTGGAACCATCTCGGTCAGGGGTGACTACTCCACGGCGGAGCTGTGGGTGGGAATCCGCTACGAGATGAGCTACCAGTTCTCCCAGTTCTGGCTTCAGGGCAGGGCGGGCCGTGGTGGGCAGGGAGAGGCCGCGCTTCAGAGCGGACGCTACCAGCTCAGGAACCTCTCCCTGCTTTACGAGGACACGTCCTTCTTCAGGGTCAAGGTCGCAGCGGACACCGAGAATCCGTACCAGTACGACTACTCGGGACTGGTCATCGGATCCACGGTGCTGAACCAGATCTACCTGAACCGCGGCACCTTCAGGCTTCCCATCTACGGGCGGAACACCACCACGACCGTCAGCATCGTGAACGACACCGCTCTGCCGTGCAAGCTCCTGAGCGCCGAGATCGAGGCCGACTACAACGACCGAGCCCAGAGGTTTGGATGATCGAGGTCAGGCCGACGATTCAGGGGGACGCTGAGTCTCTGGCTCCGCGCATGAGGGAAGCGGACAGGGCCGAGGTGAAGGCTGCATCTGGAAAGCATCCGTACCTCGCGCTGCTGGAGGGCATCGACTGCTCGGAACAGGCGTACACCGCAGCAGTGGACGGGGAACCCATGGCGATCTTCGGTGTCTGTCCCACGGACAATCCATCGGTCGGCGTGGTGTGGCTCCTCGGCAGCGATGTCATCTCCACCCACAGGATCGATTTCCTCAGGAAGTCGAAGGACTGGGTCGATCACTTCCAGTCGCGATACCCTGTACTCTGCAACGCCATTGATGCCCGCAACACGGTCCACATAAGGTGGCTCCAGTGGCTGGGCTTCACCTTCATCCAAGAACTACCAAACCACGGTGTAGAGAACCGCCTCTTCTACCAGTTCGTGAGGATCCACAATGTGTGACCCAGTCTCAATCGGCCTCAGCACATTCGCTGCGTCAATGGCGGCACAGGCTGGAGCCCAGTCTAGCGCAGCCAAGTCGCAGAACAGGTACAGGAGCGCGATGGGCGAGGCTCAGAACAAGCAGTTCGAGCAGACCGTCGAATCCGTCCAGCGGGACATCGGTCTTCAGGTGGACACCCTTGTGGCCCAGAGGCTACAGGTCATCGACCAGCAGAAGCAGGAGCTTCAGAACATCACCCGTGACGCTCGGCAGTCCTCGGCTTCGTTCCGTGCAGCACAGGCGGAGATGGGAATCGAGGGACGCACCGTGGAGCTGGCCCACCAGCAGTTCGAGCGGGACGTTCTGGACTTCGAGTCGGCTGCCACACGGAATGTGACCAACTACACCGCGCAGGTCAACCGGGAGGCTCAGGCGATCTACAGCCGTGGCCAGAGCATCATCAACTCGGGCTACCCGTCTCCGCTTCCTCCTCCCGCTCAGGTCAACTACGGACTCATCGCCGTCAACGCGGCAACGACAGGACTCAACGCGGGCCTTGCTTCGTACTCCGCCTTCACGAACCCAAACCCCGGCCAGACTTCCCAGACCTCGGGAGGTAATCCATAATGGCAAAGCGCCCACAACTCGGGACATACGCGCAGCCTGTGTCCAACTTCGTCCAGCCCATCGCTGCCGAGAAGACCGTCACGCCGCTTGACGAACAGGCCATCAGGGAGACCTACGCCTTCGCCAATGCCTTCGCAGACCTCAGCGAGTCGATGGTCAAGGTCGCCAGCACCATCAAGACCGAGCAGAACCAAGAGGAGTTCTCGGCTGGTCAGGAGATGGTCAATACCAGCAGGAAGACCTATGCGGATCTGGTTCGTGACGGCAAGATCAAGCCTTCGGAGAATCCGTGGCTGGCCGTTGGAGCGCAGGAGGCATCGGGAGTCATCGAGGCATCCAAGGCCCGAGTAGAGTTCGAGCGCAAGTACCAGCAGGATGTGGCGAACAATCCCGAGCTTCTGAAGGACCACGAGTACTTCGACGCCCTCGCCGCCTCCTTCGCCCAGACCAAGGGAGCGGAATTCGGAACCGCCCAGTACCTCAGTCGCTCCTTCTACAAGGAGTTCAATCCCTTCCTGCTCTCGGCAAGCGCCAAGCACTCGGAGTCTGTCGGAAAGTACCGTCAGGCGAAGATCATGGACGCACTGAAGATCAAGGTCTCCGAGTCGATCCAGAGCATCACCGATGTCTCTCAGGAGTACCGTGAATCGATGGTCTTCGGTGAAGCGATTCCCGAGCTACAGCGATTCACCGATGAGATGGGCAAGAACATGGGTATGCCCCGTGTCGCCAACATCGCCGTGGCCAGCCAGCTGATCGAGTTGATGAAGAGCAGTGGGATGACCTACGAGGCCGAGGAGATCCTGAACGGACTTCAGGCTGGCACTGGTCCTCTTGCCGAGACGGAGGATGTACGGTCGATGCTTGTCGATGCACAGGCCGACATCTCCAAGAACCGACTCGATATCCGCAAGTCGCAGCAGAAGGCGGTTGTCGAGTCCTTCATCAAGCAGCAGTTCGACATGACATACCAGACGGTCTCCCTCAAGGGAGAGGATGCCGTCATGGGTCCGGACTTCGAGTCCTTCCGAGCCCTGATCAACAAACTCGACACCGTGTCCGTCGAGGACGAGAACAAGTACGCCAGTCAGTACGCCGAGGCTTGGAACAAGGCCCGCAAGGAAGGCGCATCGCTGCTGGACGCCATGCAGATGAACACGCTGGCCCGTGAGTTCAACGATGGACTCATGCGGGACACCAATGCAGTCAAGGACTTCGCGGCCCTCCGCCAGAACTTCGATTCGGCTCTCGTCAGGTTCGGCATCCCTCTTGATGGAGAGAGGGGAAAGGCCGCTGTCCGCAAGATGATGGCCACTGTGGACTCTGCCCTTCGAGGCACTGTTCCGCGGTTCATCGCCAGCATCAACTCAGAGCTTGCCGAAAGCGCCCGAGAGCGTGGAGACCGCAATCCGAGGACCGTGACCAGCATCTACCCAGAGCAGGGAGACACGGACGAGATCGCGAATGTCAAGTCGAAGTACCGTGCGGAATACAACCTCAACCGCATCAACGCTGGAATCCACTTCGAGAGCCCCGAGCTGCTTGAAGGCTACCGATCCGTGGCTCTCAACGGCATCACCTACGATGTCGAGCGTGGAGTCGATCCGCGGCTTGCCGATCTGATCTACGCCTACAACTACTCGGCTGGTGGCCAGTTCCCGACAGAGGCCCTTCTTGGAAGCGGTCCCGGTAAGGAGCGGATGGAGACCTTCCTCCAGTCCGTTCGTGGAATGATGCTCGGTGGTATGCCCATCAACGAGGCAGTCAGGGACTCCGCACAGGCTGCAAGCCTGAATCTCCCCGCGCTGGCCCTTACAGACATCTCAAGGAACGGCACTCAAGCTGAAGAGCTTCGCATTGCCATGTCTGGTGCGACAGAAGAATGGCTTGAGGATCAGTCTGCCCTTGGCTCGTTCTTCGAGAACTTCGATCTGTTTGGGTGGACCGTTCCAGAGCTCAATCCTGACTCGAAGGGAGTGATGCACAGTTACTACGCCGAAGCGTACATGACCGCACTGAACACCTCCAAAGATCACGCCAGCGCCATCGCGGCTGCCAACGATTCCCTGAACGACCTGACCTTCTACAACGGTGGCGTTCTTCCTAAGAAAGACCTGAATAAGTACAACGTAGACAGCTTCTACATCGCGGAGTTCATCGACAGGGAATCTCCGGGTGTCAACGCCACCTTCGTCATCGTCGGTCGAGGCCAGAGAGGTGAGCCAGTCTTCGCACTGCGTACTCCCGAGGGCAACTCGATCAACCAGAAGTACTACACGCTGGAGGCCATGACGAAGCCGAAGGAACGCGAGGACATCATCAGACGCATGACGATCCGGCGTGATGTGGAGAGGGCTGAATTGGATCGTGCAAAGAGAAGCGACAAATTCGAGGCAGCCAAGGAGCGCCAGCGTCTTCGGGAACAGAGGCTCAAGGAGGCGGAAGCACGGGACGCCGCCATTGAAGCTGCCCGTTCAGGCATGGAGAATGCAGCTGACTGGAGAGCTCGAAACGCTCCCCGCGGAGGAACTCGATGACAACGATCCAACCACGCGCATTCTTTGATTCTGATCTGATTGCCCGCGAGGACGCAATCGACAGGATGACGCAGTCGGAGATACTGGAGCTTGAGCTCGGCAAGGATCCCTTCAGGAACTTCGATCCCGAAACCAAGGCTTTAGCTGGGTATCTCGGGCCTACCTTGACGGGAATCGGTGCTTCCTTCGTCGGAAAGGCGGGCCTGAATCTCGGACTGGAGATGGCCAGCTTTCTGGAGGCCCGTGATGGAGACAAGGCATTCGCCACTCCACTGAACTTCGGAGACAGGCAGCCGTATCCCTCGACCGTCAACGGCGGGATTGCAGAAGCGGTCGGACAGTGGCAGCACTTCAACAAGAACAACATCGAGGGCATTGCCGAAGACCTCTCTTCGGTCCCTCCAGCGCAGTGGTCCTACATCCTCGGAGCGGACAGCTACGGTGAGTATCAGGAGCGGCTGCTCCGCACCAAGATCTACTCTCCTGAGTTTGCAGCCATGGGAAACATGGGCGGAGCCACGGTTGGCTTTGCCGCCGATGCCCTTGCCCTGATCACCACATCCCTTGCCCTTGAGCCTCTGGCTTTCGCTGCAACGGGTACTCGGGCCCAGTTCATCGCTCAGGGCACCCAGATCGGTACACGGGCTGCCGTGCCTTTCTGGGGCCGTCAGGTCAACATCGCAACCGAGGCTGCGGAAGCAGCGGCGACCGTTGGCACCTTCACCAACATGGGGCGCTATGCGGCACTCGGTGTGGCGGAGGAAGTGGCGATCAAGATGGCGAGGTACAACCTCGATCCGACTTACGATCCCGACTTCCAGACCATGACTGGAGATGCCGTCATCTCCGGAACCCTTGGCTTTGCCCTTGGTGGTTGGGCTGGACGCGGATATGCCAACGGTCTGATCGAGACCACCGCCAACAGGTATGTGCAGCGGGCAAGGATGGGAGAAAGCACGATCTCCATGAGGTCTGCGTTTCCGTTCGCCAGCACCACTGCGGCTGATGCGCGGCTCATCGGAGACGATGTCGCTCCCGTTGGAGAGACAGTCACGGAGATCGCCAACGAGGCGTGGACCGTATATTCGGTCAACAGGACGGAGTTCGTCCCCAACACGCAGACCATGGGTCTTCCCGTGCTTCAGGGCTCCCAGACGCCCGCAGGAGCCACGGCGGCTCCTCAGGCCGCAGCTGACATCGGTGTGCAGACCCTGAGGGGAATGTTCCGTCCTGCGAACCACGGCGAGTCCTCTTTCACTCAGGGAGGATCTGCGTTCCTGCGGACCATCCTGAACCGCCGTGAGCGGACTCCTGTTCCCGACGAGTTCGCCCGCGAGGTACAGGCCCTCAGGAACACCTCTGGGGTTCCCGACGATGTCCGAGGCTTCCGCCCCGCTGGCATCGTCATGTCGAACACCCGCAGGTCTCCTCAGGCATTCCTTCAGGTGGCTGATGCGAATGGCAATCAAGTGCCGATGCTGACCCGCCGCATCACTCCCGACCCCATCGCAGAAGGAGTAGGTGGTCAGGGGCTGGACGATGCAATCGAGATCGAGTTCGACGCCACGAGGATGTACGGACGGGCGCTGACTGGTCCTTCGGCTCAGGCAGATGAAGCCCGCGGACTGTTCAACTTCCAGTACGGCGGATCGTGGTCCAACCTGAACAGATCCGTTCGCTCGGTCATGCTGCGGAGCAACGCCGATGCGCAGGAAGCTCAGGCAGTACGCAGCATGATGGAGACCCGTGGATGGAACCGTCGAGTGCTGGACAACGGAGACGAGGTCTTCACCCCTCCACGCACTCCGATCTTCCGCACGGCGAACGAGCGTTTCCGCTATGCGGTCGAGGGCATCCAGTCGAACATCCTCGGGATCGTGGCTGAGATCGAACGCCGCGGAGGAATGGTCGATGCAGCCTTGACCCAGCAGGTGGCCCGTGTGCTGTTCGAGGCTCGGCGTCTGAACCTGCGGGGAGAAGCCCTGCAAAGCCATGTGTGGACTCAGGTGCGAAACCTCATCGATCCTGCCGTCATGGCCCGCATCGATGAGACCCGCCGACTGGGCAACCAGTTCCGCGTCCAGAATCTCTCCGCCGACTTCGATGAACTGGTGCAGCGCGAGGAGTTCATCAACGGACTCTGGGACATCTTCGAGCAGGGAGACGATGCAGCCGAAGCCCTGCGTAGGGCCAGCGGAGGAGGAGACACTTCCCTCATCCTCCAGACCATGCAGGAGATTCGCCGCCGAGGTGGAAACCTGACTCGCGAGGAGTTCGAGAACGTCATCGAGGATCTGCGCCAGCTGATGCAGAATCCTCCGATGCGGACGAACTCCCGTGGTGCACGGATGCTCGACAGCAAGGCGCGAATCGCCCAGCTGGCGACGATCATCAACAGGCGCACTCCTCTGGTGACGAACCAGATCTATGTGCCGAACTACCTGCGTCAGACCGTTGCCAACTTCCAGCTTCCCGGAGCGGTTGCCGTAGGCGGAAGCGGTGGAGGCGGTGTGGGGCTCCGTGCAGCTGGAGCAGCCGCTGGAACAACTCCTCCTCCCGTGAACCCTCAGGGAACGGTGGCGGGGGCCATGCAGATGCAGCGGGAGATCCCGCACCTCACGGGAATGGACACCCTTGGAGGCGTTCAGCAGCTGTTCAATCAGGCGGCCAACGTCCTCAGGAGCAACAACCCGCTGGTCCGTCTCTTCGGATTCACCGGATACAACTCCAGAAGGGCGATGAACACCCCCGATGGAACGATGGTGGCTCAGGGTCAGACCATCTTCGAGCTGGGAACCTACGAGATGGTTGGGCTTCTCTCGCGGTCGATCCTGACCTACAGGAACGCCTACACGCGCTTCGCCCTGAACAGGGCTCCCAGCGACCGCATCGGCATGATGGACGGACTGCGGGCTGGATTCGGACGTGGAGCCCGAGAGACCCGCAGACGCTTCGATGAGGCCCTTGCAGTCCAGATCCGCACAGGAGCCTTCAACGACCCCAATGCGGCTGTGAACGAGGCTGCAAGGTCCATGCGGCAGGTCCTGAACGATGTCCATACTCTCGCCTCGAACGCGAATGTGCGGGGCTTCCAGCAGGGAGCGAACCTCAACTACCTCAGCCGTATGTACCGCTGGGGACGCATCGAGCAACTTGCTAGGACTCCCGATGGACGCAACTCCCTGATCCAGCTGATGGAGCAGGCTCTGGGAGGAGCAGGAGGAACCCGTCAGCTGATGCTTGATGACGGGACCATGGTCGATCTCGCGGATGTCCCCGCAGCTGCCCGTGTGCTGGCCGAGCGGCTCATCTCTCTGGCCACCCGTTCCGACAACTCTCCGCTACTGGACATCGATCAGGAGCTGGCAGACGCACTTGATGACATCCTGAACAACCTCAGGCCCGCAGGAGCCTCTAGGACGCCCTACGGACGCCCTAGGATCATCCTGAACGAACAGGCGACCCTTGCGGGCACTCAGGACTTCCTAGGTCTGGGCCGAACGGAGCTGCGCTTTGCGGACCTGATCGCAGACGATGTCCCGCTGATCATGAAGCGTTACCTGACCTCGGTCATGGGGGCGGTCAATGAACGGCGGATGCTGGATGAGCTTCACGCCCAGATCGGACACTACGGGATCATCGGTCCGAACAACACGCCGATCCAGCCCTTCGATACCTTTGACCAGTACTTCGATCTCGTCAACAGGATCGGAACTCAGGTCCACGGAATGGGAGGAGTGACCGATGCGGGAACTCTGGCATCCATGCGAGAGATCGTCTCCGCCCTGCGGTACGAGCCTCTGCACAGGTCCAACAGTGAACTGGGGTCTCTGGCTCGATTCGGAGACAATGTCCTGAGCGTCATGCTGCCTCTTTCTTACATGGCGACTGGAGGAGCCTTTGCCTTGGCTGCAACCACCGAGACATCCCGAATCGTGGGAACCCTCGGTATGCGTTCGACCCTGAAGCAGATGCCAGTGATCCGCGAGATGGTCGAGAACTGGCAGAGCATGGATGAAGGCCCCCGCAACTTCTCCATGATGGTCGATCAGGCGTTCCATCCGTCCACCGACCGCCTTCGCCGCGCCTTGTTCTACGACATCGAGAATCAGATTCGCGGAGAGAACCCGAATCCATTCATCAGCGGATTGAACAGCGTCTCGAACTTCTTCTCGGATGTCACTCTTCTGTCCCCCGTGACCTCGTTCACGCAGCACCTTGCGGCGGCAGCAAGCATCCAGCATCTGTTCGATGTCGCTAGGAACACCGCAACCCGTCTGGATGATCCAACCATCCGCACCCTCGGTCTGGAGCCAGCCCAGTACGACCAGATGATCCAGTGGCTGGGAAACAACGCGATCACCCATTCCCGTGGCGGCGCAGATCGGGTCATTGACATCCGCAATATGCACGGCCCTGAGTTCGACAACCTGCGTGTCTTCATCGACCGATTCGTGCGAACCCGTGTTCAGGACATCCCGACCCGTGGAGATTTCGGGCGATGGGCCTTCAGCTTCTTCGGACGCCTGATGACCCAGTTCCGCACCTTCAACCTGAAGGGCGTGGACAACTTCATGCTCCAGAACATCTCTAGGGCTCGTCGAGGTGGATCGATGAATGTCACCAAGGAGATCGCTGCGACCATGGTCTTTGGTGGCCTGATCCAGTACGCCCGTCAGTACATGAACTACGAGTCTGCCCTTTCCAATGGCAACTACACTGAGTCGGAGCGGATCAAGAACGACTTCTTGGGAGTCAAGGGCTTCGTCAAGGGCTCTTTCACTGGACCCAGCGAGTTCTTCTTGCCGATCATGGCTGTGGATGCGACATGGAACACCTTTGTCAGCGACGAGCCTTTGATGTCTCCTTACAGGTACAGCGGACTCCAGTGGTACTCCTTCCCTGCCCAGAGCTTCATCTCGAAGAGCTACGAGGTCGGTCGGGATGTCTATGGCGCTACGGTGGCTCGGGCCCTCGGCGTCGAGGAGCGTGAGCGAGAGATCACCAAGGGAACCCTGCACAAGGCCCGTATGCTCATCCCTGCGTCCACCATGCCCGGACTCAAGCAGTTCTTCGACATCGCTGAAACCGAGATCGCCGCGGAATTCGAGCTTGCCAAGCAGCAGCCAAGGAAGCCGTGAATCTAAGGAGCTCTAAACCATGCCAAACAGCTACGTCACATTCACCGGAAACGGGTCAACCACGACCTTCTCGTTTGCGGGGATCGATGACTACCTCAGCACTGGCTACATCAAGGTGTACACCAACAACAGTCTGGTGAGCACCAACGACTACACCATCAATGTCGGGGGTGGAAACGAGAACGTTGTCTTCACCACCGCTCCCGCAGCAGGTGTGACCATCAAGATCGCCCGCGAGACCCCCAGCACCAGTGCGGGCTTTGCCTCGAACATCATCGACTTCACCGATGGATCGGTACTGACCGCCACCGACCTTGACCGTGGCTTCAAGGGAATGCTGCACATCGTTCAGGAAGGCAACGACACGGGCAGCGGAGCCCTTGGAAAGACCGCTGATGGGCTCAACTGGGATGCCCAGCTGAAGCGCGTCACAAACGGAGCCGCTGGGCTTGATCCGGCTGATTTCGTCACCAAGCAGCAGCTTGATGCCGTGGCGCTTTATGGAGCTCCGATCACCCTTCCTCAGGCTTGGGAGTTCACTGGAAACGGCCTCCTGACCGAGTTCACCTTGAACCCTCAGGCCAACGCAACCGATCCCAATATGTTCATCGTGGAGGTCGGTGGAGTCCTTCAGCGACCCAACGGAGCAAGTCCCGACTACTCGATCACAGCCTCCAAGCTGACGTTCCTGAATGGCGCTCCCGGAAGCGGTGTTGGCATCAGGGTGCGAAACTTCGGAGTTGCACGGGCGGCCCTTGATGTCATTGCCCTGAATTCCATCACTTCCGCCTACCTTCAGGATGGCGCGGTCACCACAAACAAGCTGGCCCTCAATGCGGTGACCGCTGAGAAGCTGGCAGACAGCTCGGTGGACTCCGCAGCGATCCAGTCGGCAGCAGTGACTTTTGGCAAGCTGGGATCCAACGCAATCGTTTCAGTGAACATCCAAGATCTTCAGATCACTGAAGCAAAGCTTGCCAACGAAGCGGTCACCACTGGCAAACTCGGACCCCTCGCGGTCACCGATGCCAAGATCGGAACCGGAGCAGTCACGGGCAGCAAGATCGCAAGTGACTCGATCACATACGACAAGTTGCAGCGAGGCAGCACGGCTCCCGGCGTCTTTGCCGCAAGTGGTGCTCAGAACCGCTACATGAACATCGCTCCTAGCGGGGCGCTGACGCTTGCCAACGTCTCCAGCATCCCCGTGGGAACTCCCACGACCGATGTGAGCTTCCAGAGCACCACTGGCAACGATGGATACACCGCGGTCAACCTGCGCAGCCCGACGAATGCCCGCGATGCGGCGACCAAGGGATACGTCGATTCCAAGGTCGCAGCCACGGTTAGCTCGTCAACGGACGCAGATCTCACCGACTTCGCCATCGGAACGACGATCATTGCCCACATCACCGGAGCTGCGCTTCAGTTCACCAGCTCTTTAGGCAACGTGTCGATCAACTACAGGAACAGGAACGTTCAGCTGTATCCGTATGTCGGGTTGGCTACGGACAGCTTGCAGTACCTCGCCAACTCAACGGCAACACAACCAAGCAACGTGACAACCACGCCGCTGGCGGGAACATGGCTGTTCCGTGGAGCTTGTACGAATACCCCCAGCTCGACAGCTGACTGGATCCCCGTCCTTCTTCAGAGGGTCTCCTGATGCCGCTCAATCTCGTTGATCCCGCCATGACGGTCGCTGCATTCAACGACCAGCAAGTGCCTATTGGAACCGTTCAGGTTCTCACTTCCGCATCTCCGCCAAAGGGTTGGCTGCTATGCGATGGGACGGCCTACAGCCAGCTCACCTATTCGGCCCTATTTGCCGTGATCGGAACGACATTTGGGGGTTCAGGAATAAACTTCAACGTCCCCACCATTGCCAACCTGAACAGCAACAGCCGTCTCCGCTACTGCATCAAGGCGCTGAGGTACGACCCGTGAACGAGGAGATCCTGCTGGCTCTGGGCCGCCTAGAGGGCAAGGTGGACGCGATGATGTCATCGCTCAGGATCCAAGAGCAGGAGCTGAAGACACTGGAAAAGCGCATCCGTGAGCTGGAACAGAGCAGGGCTTGGATGCTGGGCGCGGCGGGCGTCATAGCGGCAATCTCCGGATTCATCGTCAAACTCATTCCCTGAAGGTCGCACATGATCGCATACACCCTTGCAACCAACGTCACTGCCATTGGGAACGGCCCCACTGTTGCCATCGAGACGAAGAACACGGAAGTCCGCAACGTGAACAACACGGGGCTTCTCCACGTCTACCAGACGGCCTCTGGAATTCCGGGAGCAACGCTCACTCAGTTGGCGTTCCGCCTTGAAGGCAGCATCGATGGGACGAACTGGGCTCCCATTGTTCCCGTGACAATCATTACCGCAACGGGAGGAGTGGCCACTACGGTAACGACCAACGGAGGAATCTTCCGCACCGTGGCGCTTGCACCCTATATGCGCTTTGTCTGCACCACCGCACCCGGAGCCACCGCAGGAGTCACTGTGGGTGGAGCCAACCTCTGCTTCTGAGGAAACCATGCAGACAAAACTACTGATTCCTCGATTCAATGACATCAATGTCGTTAGCGCAGCCACAGCTGCACTTGCTCCTGAGACCGGAGACACGCTGTCTTGGAACTCCGATCTCAACAACGTGAACAACTCAGGGCTGTTGTTCGTGGCCCAGCTTGCCCAAGGGAATGTGGCCGCGGCGTGTGAAATCTTGGGAAGCATCGACGGGGTGAACTACTCACCGTTGATTACTGGCATTTCCTTCACCAACGGTGGAAATGGCCAACAGCAGACGCTGGCATACTCCGTCACTTTCCCTCCCTACATCAAGCTCAGGCTGACCGCTAGGGCTCACAACAGCGATCCATTGCGTTCCGGTGTCGCCGTGTGGATCACCTACTAAAGGGGAAAGTCCATGAATTTCATCAAGTTCACGGTCAGCGCAGCAGAGCCCAACTGGCCAGCACTTCTCAAGACTGATGTGAAGAACAACGGAACGATTGACCCAGAGGTCTCTGTTCCATCCGGTGACTTCACTCCCGACTCGGTCGTGTTCACCCCCACGGACATGAGCTATGAAGATGGGAATGCAATCCAGAGCAACACGTCACACCCCGGCATCACGGGAACGGATCAACCGATTGATGTCCGTCTGGTCCTGACCTCGGGCAGCGGCGGCACGGTCTACTACCGAACGACCTCTTCCCGTCTCGAGCCCAACGACTACCAAGCGAACCCCGGCTCTTGGACCGTGCTGAACTTCACGCTGAACCAGAGCGCGACCATCACGGTCAACCCCGGCTTCAAGATCGGATTCGCCGTCGATGTCATTGCCGCTGGCGTGACCAACACCTACCAGTTGCGCAACCTCTCGGACGCCAACACCCTGTTGACCACGTTCACGGCCACCCGGGTCGCCCTCTCCTTCAACTACGGGACGTTCGCGAACCCCACGGGAACCAACCGCGACTACATCTACGCCTTCAACGAAGACTTCAACGTCATCCTATAAGGACACATCATGCCTCTTCAGATTCGACGCGGCCTAGCTGCTGATCTCTCGTCGGTAACTCCCGCCGAAGGTGAGCCGCTCTACACCACCGACACCAAGCAGCTGCGCTTCGGTGACGGGACCACGGTCGGTGGCGTTGCGCACACTCATGCCATTGCGGATGTCGCCAACCTTCAGACCACATTGAATGGAAAGGCTGCTTCCTCCCACACCCACGCGGCAACGGACATCACCTCGGGGATCGTGAGCACCGCCCGACTGGGAACGGGAACGGCAACCAGTGCCAACTTCCTGCGCGGCGATGGAACATGGGCCATCCCGAGCGGAGTCACAGACGGTGACAAGGGAGACATCACGGTAGGCGTCAATGGAACATCATGGCTGATCGATAACAACGCGGTCACGACCAACAAGATCGGCGCGACAGGCACACCCAACAACACCACCTTCCTTCGGGGAGACGGGGTATGGGCCGTTCCGGCTGGCGGTGGTGGCGGTGGATCCGATGGCACGGTCCCGCTGATCACTCAGGCTTACGCAGTCACCGAAGGCTACGGCCTCGGATCCTTCAATTCCTATACGCTTGGAAACGGGTTTGTTCGCCCGGTGATTAATCAGACCTATGGGGCATTCGTTGATCGAGCTGGTGCTTATGAAGTAGGCATAACCAGCTGCAACGTCGGAGCCACAGGAATTGTTTCCAACAACACGGCTTCCATTGGCGGTTTCAGTGTTTCTGGTGGAACTATTTTCAGGTGCTCTGCATCTCAGGCACTGGCAAGCAACACCATCACCGCTGTTGTCCGTGTTCCCTCGATCCCGTCAGGAACGGCGCTTTTCGAGGCAGGAGTCTGCTTCACAGACGCGGTGGACTTCTTCTCCAATACCTTCGGGTTTGGATCAATGGGCATTGTTGTGTACATGAGCAATGCCAACGCGAACTGGACGGTGCGCTATACCGGAGGAGATCCAGACACCTCCAACCTCATCACCGCAGAGTTCAGCACGGGCGTCGCTAAGAATACGGCGTGGCGCAAGATCGAGCTGATCACCAGCTACTCAACAAGCACCTTTGTCACGACTTACACCATCAAGATCGACGGAGCTACGGTGCACACGATCACGAACGTCACGCTGAACATTGGATACGCAATCGAAATGAATATGTCCATGTTCCTTGCACCTCATGTCTGCGTTCGCTCCGGAGCAAACTCTGGAAACGGAGGGACTGTGCAAGTTGACCATCTGAGCATCCTTTCGGAGGTGACGCGATGAGTTGGTACGCCTACATCAACACCACGACGAACCTCGTACTCGGCATCAAGGAACATGATGTCCCTCCGACTCCGGCTCCGCACAAGATCGAGCTTCAGGAAGGCGAGGAGCTCGACCGAGGCTGGACCTACGTTCCCAACGGAACTCCGCGCTTCAATCCTCCCGTCGCTCCCCGTTCGTGGACTGCGTACCAGTTCCTGCTGCGGTTCACCGAGGCAGAGCTCACGGGCATCCGTGCCGCCTCGGTCAACGATCCAGTGACGTGGCGGTTCCTCACGCTGGCCACCGCCGCACAGGAGGTCAACTCCGACGATCCCACCACGGTGGGCGGAATGGACTACCTCGTGGCGCAGAACCTCCTGACGGCCCAGCGCAAGGCCGAGATTCTCGGTGCATGATGGACGAGATCCTGAAGCTTCTGCATGAGGGCGTTGGCCGAGCCTTGCTGGAGAGAATCCAGTCTGGTGAGGCCAACGCCGCAGACCTGAACGTGGCCCGCCAGTTCCTGAAGGACAACGGCATCGACGCCTCCATCAGGGCCAGCGAACCGCTGCTCAACCTCGCCAAGGTCATGCCCTTTGATCCCGATGAGGAGGAAGCTGCATGAGCGAGGCTCAGGACAAGCTCAAGGACTTCCGCAACTTCGTGTGCCTTGCGTGGGATCACCTTGGGCTTCCTGAGCCGACCCCCGTGCAGCTGGACATAGCCAAATACCTCCAAAAGGGTCCTAGGCGTCGAGTCATCCAAGCGTTCCGTGGGGTAGGCAAGAGCTGGCTGACCAGCGCCTATGTGGTCTGGAGACTGCTGCACGACCCCTCCCTGAACGTTCTGGTGGTCTCCGCATCGAAGCAGAGAGCAGATGACTTCAGCACCTTCACGCTGAGACTCATCAACGAGATCCCGTTCTGCCAGCACCTCAAGCCGAGGGACCACCAGAGGAACAGCAAGATCGCATTCGATGTCGGTCCTGCTCCAGCCAGTCAGGCCCCCAGCGTGGTCTCGAAGGGCATCACCAGCCAGATCACGGGTAGCCGTGGCGACCTGATCATCGCGGACGATGTCGAGTCCCTGAACAACTCAGCCACGGCTGTGATGAGGGACAAGCTGCTGGCAAGCACGGCTGAGTTCGAGGCAGTCCTGAAACCGGGTGGAGAAGTCATCTACCTAGGGACTCCACAGACCGAGCAGAGCATCTACCACGGGCTGGCAGAGAAGGGGTACATCACCCGTGTCTGGCCCGCCAGATACCCCGAGGAGCGCCTCAGGACGGCCTTTGGGGACAAGCTGGCCCCGATGCTCAAGGACGGCACGGCGAACAAGCCGACCGACCCAAAGCGGTTCACCGAGCTGGATCTGATGGAGCGTGAGGCGTCCTATGGCAGGACTGGCTTCGCTCTCCAGTTCATGCTGGACTCGACCCTGAGCGATCAGGATCGGTATCCGCTCAAGATCAACGACTTGATCGTGTTTGGATTGAACCCCGAGAATGCGCCTGAGAAGCCCATCTGGGCGATGAATCCAAACAACATCGTCAAGGACCTGCCCTGCGTGGGGTTCAACGGGGATCGCTTCTACTCTCCGATGGAGATCCAAGGCAAGTGGATTCCGTATGAGGGGGGCATCATGGCCATCGATCCTGCGGGCCGTGGAGGCGACGAGACCTCCTACTGCGTGGTCAAGATGCTGAACGGCTTCCTGTATGTGACCGCCTGTGGAGGCATGGCAGGGGGCTACGGCGAGGATGTGATGAAGAAGCTGACCTCCATTGCCAAGACCAACAAGGTAAACCTGATCCTCGTGGAGTCGAACTTCGGAGACGGTATGTTCACCGAGCTCCTGAAGCCGTACCTGATGCGGGAGTATCCCTGCACGACCGAGGAAGTACGACACAACATCCAGAAGGAACGCCGCATCATCGACACACTGGAACCAGTCATGTGTCAGCACAGGCTGGTCTTGGATGTCGGAGTCATCAAGAACGATTACGAATCCACCAAAGCATATGCCAGCGAGAAGGCTCTCCAGTTTTCGCTTATCTGGCAGCTCAGTCGCATCAGCAGGGCCAAGGGATCACTGCATCACGATGACCGTCTGGACGCCCTGAGCATGGCCGTTGGCTTCTGGGTGGACAAGATGGCTCAGGATGCAGACAGGAAGATGGCCATCCACAAGGACCGGATGATGGACGAGGAGCTGGAGCGGTTTATGGAACACGCCATTGGACGTAGGCCACAGGGGGAGACATGGATGTAGACGATCTCGAAATCCTTGCTGCATCTGTGGTTCTGCTCTACGAGGACCATCTCCGAAGTCAGGGAGCCATTCACACGGCCACCGAGCTGGCCAGAGGGATGAGAATGCTGCGGGAGACGGTCTCCCCTGAAGTCATGGAGATGTGCAAGGAGTTCAAATGCCAAGCCCATGCGAAGGCAAAAAGCTGAATGTCCCTTGGAAGACACCCGGTGGTCCCAAGAAGTCAGCTGTCTGCGTCAAGGACGGGGACAAGACCAAGATCGTCCGCTTCGGTGATCCCAACATGAAGATCAAGAAGCACATCCCCGGTCGGCGCAAGAACTTCCGTGCTCGTCACAACTGCGACAACCCCGGACCAAAGACCAAGGCACGGTACTGGTCCTGCAAGGCTTGGTGACCTATGCCCCGCAAAGAACCCCGAGACTACAAGAAGGAATACCGTGAGTACCACGGTCGCCCTGAGCAGATCAAGAACAGGACCAGCCGCAACAGGGCTAGAGCGCTGATGATCAAGAAGGGCAGGGTCCGCAAGGGAGACGGCAAGGAAGTAGACCATCAGGACGGCAACCCCCGGAACAACCACCACAAGAACCTGAAGGTGATGTCTCGTACTGCAAACAGGAAGAAGGGCGACCGCTAATGCAGCTCCTGTTCAACACCTATAGGATTCCTGTAGTAGTCACAGAGATGCCTGAAGGTGAGTTTGGTCAGTTCTTCTTCTACCCTTATCCAGAAATACAGGTCAGTAAGAAACTCAACCAAGAGATTCTGACCAGTACAATCCTCCATGAGGTCCTAGAGATGATCTCGGACATCTATGGTCTGAACCTTGAGGAGTCTCAGGTCAGGACTCTGGAGGTCTCCCTCATGGCTGTCTTCGCCCAGAACCCTTGGTTCTTGGAGCGTCTCCGCAAAGGGCCGGAGAATCGCTTTACAGACCTTCGAGACTGGCCCCCTAGCCAGACCCTGCCCGACTCTCCGGAAGCCTTGTAGGCCATCCTAGGCCGCTTAGAAAGGAAACCATGAAGAAGAAGACCCACGGTATGCGCTCGGAACTCAAGATCCACGGCAAGAAGCACGAGAAGAAGGAGTCTGCGAAGTTCGAGAAGAAGGAAAAGAAGATGAAGGGGTACAAGGAGAAGTACTGAGCTTCGGAATGTTTGGGGAAAAAATCTGAGAGGGTTTGATAATACAACCAGCCGCCGAGTCCCCCCCGCGGGGGCTTCTTGTCAACCAAATGCGCCGCGGTTCACGGACAGTTCCGCGGTTATCGGACGTTGTCCAGTGGTGCGCGTTATCGGACCTGCGGTGAGCCCGAGGTTATTCGGACGTGGGCGCATCGGGAGTTATTCGGACGGGCCTCTCTCTCTCCCTCCCCGTTTGATTATCGGTCGCACCCGAGGCCCGTCCAATTGTTGGACCGAGGCCCACGCCAGACGGCCTACGATGGCCGCAGGGCCGTCCAATTGTTGGACGTGCCGTGGGCCTCGGCAACGCGAGGAAGGCCCCACGGACGATTTGCACAATTTCGCCCTTTGTTGGCGCAAGTTAATTGACTTTCCTGCAAGGTCGATTAATCTCCACTTGTCGCCCGAGGGGATGTCCCGAGGGCCGCCAATGAGTCAGAATCGAAAGGCAAGTAGAACAATGTCCGAAACCACTTCTCTCCTCTCCGCCCTCACCCCCGATGTCTTGAAGATCGCGGAAACCGTCAAGACTGCGGCCAACGCTTTCGGCAAGGCCCGCGACAATCTCTCGACCGCCCTCTACAATCTGGCACAGACGGATGCCCACACTCGTGCAGGCCTTTCGTTCAAGGTCTTCGGGCCGCGTCTCGCCGCCGAAATGGGCTTCGAGGTCTCGCCAACGCATTGCACCAATGCCGTCGTGATCGGATCCGCGAAGGCCGCGTGCCCTGCCGAGTGCAAGGGCCTCGGAGATACCGTCATTCTGCGCAGCGCCGAGGCCATCGGCGGGACCGAGGATGCCGAGAATCTCGGCGCCTTCCTCTCCGAGGTGAAGGCCGCGGGCGGCCGCGTCGATGACGTGAAGACTGTGAAGGCCGTTCGCGAGGGCGGCTCGGCTCACGTTGACCGCGAAGCCGAGGCCATCCGCAAGGCCGCCGAGGCCATCGGCAAGGTCTGGAAGGCTGACGCCATCGGCCAGACTCACGCACTCGCCAGTGTCGCCCGTACCCTCGGTCTGACTGGCGTGGCCGAGATGCTCGAAATGGGCCGCAGTGCGGTCGAGATGGCCGCGGTTCGCAAGGCCGCCGCAGTGGCCGCCGATGCCGCAGTGAAGGCCGAGGCCACCCGCAAGGCCGCCCGTCCGAGCGCCGAGGCGGTGGCCGAGGCCGCCGCACGCATGGCCGAGGCCGATGCGAAGGCCGATTGGGCCGCGAAGGCCGCCGCGAAGGCCGCCGCGGATACCGCGAAGGCCGAGGCCGCTGGCAAGCCTCCGATTCGCAAGGGCCGCAAGGCGAAGTGAGTCCAACAATTGGACCGACCGAACGACCCTCGGCCCCGCGCAAGCGGGGTCGGGGGTTTTTTGTTTGCCCGCGGTCGGCGCGGGGATAGCCCCATGATAGTGGGGTGATAGTTCAGCCGCCAACTGCCAATCGCCGACTGGTGCTGACGATTCTGGTCCAATGATTGGACGGCCTAGGAGCCCCGTGGAGACGATCCCCAATCGGGGAGACCTCCGACCCTAGTCGGGAATGGGGAAGGCTGTAATGGCTCCCTAGGGCGTCTGGCGCCATTCTGGAATGACAGCCCCAACAAACTCCCTAATCGGGAGACCTAGAAGAAGACGTCCCTAGTCCAATTGTTGGACGGCTATGCCGTTTCCATAGGAGTACCCATTGTCTACCCTAGTACCTCTTACTACTCTCTTACTAGGTAATAAGAAAGACTAGAAGAAAGATACCTAGGTTCAACCCCAGAGTATCCATAGATACAACTAAAGGTAACTACAGTAATCTATTGACAAAGTTGGATGCTGTGGTAATATGCCTACATGGCTCAAGGAGGTCTTGGGCCACAGAGAACAAGTCCAACAATTGGACCAGAGAGGAAAGCAGAGAACATGAGCACCAAGATTCGCAGCGCACAGGTGATGCTTGCTTCGTACTCGAAGCATCGGACCAAGTCGAAGATGTCGGCAAAGGCCCTCAAGACGGCTTTCATGGCGGGTGCAGACTTCTTCGCCATGAACATCAACGGCATCCCGTGCCAGACCTACTGCTCGTGCCGTGACTTCGCTCCTGAAGCCACCATCGAGATCTTGGAGTCCGTTGACGGCTTCATGACCAGCGTCTGCTACTTCACCCTCACCCACAACGCTTGAGTCCAACAATTGGACCAGAGAGGAACAGAGCCATGCTAATCAACAACCATCTTTGCTGGAATTCGATCTCGAACATCAAGGGCGAGGCGATCCCAGTGCCCGCGATTGTGGCTGCGGCCACCCTCGCACACCACGCGGCCATTGCCTCCCGCAGCCCTTCCATTACGGAGGATGTGGCGGTGGCCCTCGCTACCTCGTTCATGCTCGGCATCGACTACCGTGACGGCAGCAACACCTTCAAGGTGTGTGGCAAGAGCGGTTGGTTCTGCATCCAGTGGAGGGGGTGCGAGTACCGCCTGACCCGCGTCAGCGCACAGCACATGACCACCCTGTCCGAGGTCGAGGAGAGCGACATCCCCGACTTCATGCAGGATCTCCCCGTCGAACTCGACTAATCCAACAATTGGACTGGCTGTGGGGAGCGCATACAGCCAGCCCGTTCACCGCTCACGCTTACTTCAAAGGAAAGAGAACAATGGAAACCATTCTCGCAAACAAGTACAGCATCGGTCGCCTGTCTGGCATCGTCACCATCCTCGAATCCGTCCGCGGTCACTTCGAGGCGCAGCAGGAATTTGGGCTGGAGAATCCCAGCCTCTCCGTCTGCTGCAACATCGCAAAGCGCCCGAGCGGCAAGGTCTGCAAGTGCGCCGTGGGTGCGTTGATGTCCGAGCGGGCCCTGAAGGCCGAGAAGACCAGCAGCAACGCCCACGACCTCTCCGAGGAGACCATCGGGGAGATCCACGACAATGTCGTGTGGTCCTGCGGCGGTGGCGTGGCCTTGGAATGGGCCTTCCACCCGCCGAGCCTCGTCAACAAGTTCCGTCAGTTCCTCGCTGCGGTTCAGTTCGTGCACGACGGGTTTGCCTCCCGCATGGATGGCGAGAAGTGCAACGATGACAACACGGGCGAGTACGCGGCGCTTCGTCTTCAGCAGTTCCTCTTCGCCATCCGCGAGGTGGAGCACACCCTGCGCGACATGATCGAGCACCGCTACGGTCCCGAGAGGGCCAAGGGGTACCGCCCCGACGCGGTCTACGTCATGGGTGGCAGCATGAAGCAGCGCACCGAGACGCTGTTCGACGCCGCTTTGGTGTACTCCGAGGCCATCTAGTCCAACAATTGGACTGACCCCGCATCTTTTCCCCTCTGCCCCTGCCGTGCCTTCGGGTGCGGCAGGGGTTTTTTTGTGTCCAACAATTGGACTGGAATCGTCATCGGGCCGCTGCTGCGGGCCGTTGATGACAGCCCCTGCGGGCGTTGTCCAATTGTTGGACCAGTGCAGAGCCTCGGGCTCCAGTCGCCAATCCCTAATCGGAATCCCTAATCGCCAGTCGCGGACTACCGACTCCCTAATCGGAAACCTATTGACAAATATAACTCTTGTGGTACAGTATGCGTGTTGGACGGTCCTGCTCGGCGCAGCCAGTCCAACAATTGGACTCACGAAAGGAAACGAGAACATGAACCTTCCAGTCATCGACAAAGCGAACATCGTGAACTTCACGCGGCTGCGTGACGAGTTCCAGAACACCTTCGACAGGTGGCTTGGAACCATCAACAGCCGCCCGCTCTTCCCCGTCCTGACCCAACCCAAGGCGAACGCCAAGTTGGCGAAGGAGTCAGACCGCACGGCGCAGTACAGGATCTACAGCCTGTTCCTTGCCCCAGCCGACAGCAGCGGTCACGAGATGTGCCTGTGGCGGTCGCAAGACTGCACGGACATCTGCCTGAACTGCTCGGGCAAGGGTGCGCTCTCGTCGGTTCAGGCTGCCCGCATCCGCAAGACGCAGCGCCTCGTGGAGACCCCGCACGACTTCTTCTGGTCTCTCCTGTGCGAGATGCACAAGGTGTCGAAGAACACGTCCACGAAGCCCGTCATGCGTCTCAACGGTACCTCTGACCTCCCGTGGGACTACATCGCCCCCGAGTTGTTCGGCTACTTCGAGTTGATTGGTTGGCGGTTCTACGACTACACCAAGTCGATCAACCGCGCCTACCAGCAGACTCCGTCTTGGGACCAGACTTTGTCCTTCTCTGGACACAACTGGGATGACTGCGCCAAGGTGCTGGCTGACTGCCGTGGTCGAGTCGCTGTGGTCTTCGATACGCCCAAGGGGCAGCCACTGCCCACCCACTGGCGCGGCTACACCGTCATCGACGGCGACAAGGATGACCTCCGCTTCCTTGACCCTCGTGGGGTCATCGTCGGTCTCCGCTACAAGATCGTGACCCTCAACGGCAAGCGCATGGGGGCTTCCGACTGGGGATCCCCGTTCATCGTCACCACTTGACTTTCCCCGATCTTCGGGTATATTACATCCATGGAGCAACTCTGCTCCGCTTCACCCAGTCCAACAATTGGACAGAAGGACAAGAGACCAATGAGCAAGAAGAACTACACCACCCACCGTGCCGTCCTCAGCATCTCCTTCGATGTGCGCCGAGGATTCGATGTGGACGAGGCTGCCAACGAGATCGTCAAGGACATGATCGGAGACGGCTACCCCGTGATCCTTGACGATGTCGAGGATGTCGAGGTTGGCAGCGAGAACGACCTGCGTCCCAACTTCATCATGCCCGCTCTTGAGGCGGGGCACGGCGATGACTTCATGGCCTCGTTCACCTTCACCGCCGACCCCGACTGCCCCGAGGTCTTCGTCTGCGAGTCCGTCGATCTGCTCATGCAGAAGGACGGCACGACCAACTGGATCCCCATCGGCGCTGTGGGCGGCGAGGTCGAGATCATGGCTGTACGCAATGCGGATGGCAGCCTCAACATGGAGCAGATGTCCCGCAACTGGCTCGGTGTGTGGGCTCGGCATTTCGTTGGGGCCACCGAGGACTCGGTTCACGGCGTCTTCCTGATGATCAAGCAGGTCGTGTCCGAGGGCAAGTTCACCAAGTGAGTCCAACAATTGGACCAAGAAAGGAACAGAGAACCATGAGCAACTACAACGACAACGGCTGCGGCTGCGAGAAGAATCCCCCTTGCCTCGGATGCGTCGAGGAGGACTCCTCTGCCAATCGGCTTCACCTCTACGCCGTCTGGACCATTGCTTCGGACACCTCGGAGACCGAGAAGACCTACATCATGGCTCTCCACGAGGAGGGTGCGGCTTGCCTGTACCACAAGTCCCGAGCTCGGGATCACGGCAACATCCTGTGCGAGGTCGTGGTGTCCAAGGTGGCGGATGCGGAGGTGTGCGATGAGTGACATCGATCCAGACTCCTCCTACGGCAAGGCTGTGGCTGCAATCGCACAGCACTACACGACAGACCGCATCGACAAGATCATGCAAGCGTTGGACACCGCCATCGACGATTCATACGAGTGGGGCAAGCAGTCGGACGAAGGAGACAACCGCCGTGAAAAGGAAGCGGAAGACCTGTCCCGACTGTGGTTCCTGTTCCGTGATGCGAAGGCCCTCAACCTCAAGGAGAACAAGTCATGAGCAAGGCCAGCGCGTACTGGAACGCCGTCGATCAATTTCGACTCACCGAGACGAAGACTACTTGACTTTTCCCGATTTTCGGGTAAAGTATGTACATGGCTCAAGGAGGTCTTGGGCCACAGAGAACCCGTCCAATTGTTGGACAGAAGGATCAGAGAACAATGAGCATTGAGAACATCAGCATCAGCATCGATCCGTCCCCTCTCGCCTCGTTCATCACGACCATCGTCAAGGAGCAGTTGCAGCCCACGCTGTACGACAACGGCAACCCTGTGGCTCAAGTGATCAACGAGGAGATCGAGAACAGCGCCCGCATCCACGACCGCATCCTCGACATCGCCAAGGAGCACACCAAGACCCGCGAGTTCGAGGAGTCCGTCAGCGACATCGTCCGTGGCGACATCGCCGACCTCGTTCGGGACAACATCAGTTACTCCGACTTGGCGGAGGAGATCGATGTCTCGGATGTCGCCTCGTACATCCGCATGAGCCGACTGGCTGCCGAGATCTCCACCTCTGACATCGCCAACGAGATCTCGCTCCACGACATCGCCTCCGAGATCGGGATCCACGACATCGCCTCCGAGATCGACATCGAGCACCTCGCGGACACCATCGCGCATCAGCACATGACCGACATCGCTGACGCGGTCTCGGACAAGATCGACTACAAGAAGTTGGCTGCTGCCCTGCTCGATGTCATCACCGAGCGCAGCAAGTCCGCACCCATCCTCTGATCCTTTCGAGGGTGGGGTGCGCATACCCGTAGCAACGCATAGACTTGACTTTTGCCAATTTTCGCGTAAAGTATACACATGGCAAAGAGACTCAAACTCACCGACCGCGACAAAGTCAGCACCTCGTTCATCCACTCCTGCAAGGCGTTCGTCGCCAAGGACATCGACACGGCTTTCCTGTGGGCCATCAGGGTTCTCGATCAGGCGCATACGAACGATATGCATCTGACCGACAACGAACGGACCTACATCGCAGAGGTTCTAAAGCGCAAGCAGCGCAAGAACAAGTAAAACCAGTCCAATTGTTGGACGCAACTTCAGAGGAAACAGACACATGATCTCTCTCAACACTTCGTACATCAGCAGCAACGCCATCGACATCATCCCCGTCCCGTCCCCGACTGCCTCGTACACCCCTGTGCCCCACCGCCACCTGATGCACAACGTCATGTCGGCGTTCACCTCGCAGGGCTTCGACATCGACAAGCCGTACCACCAGATCCACCGCAAGAAGGCTCGGTTCGTGTCGATGTTCTCGGTGAGCGGTGGAGGTCTCCCGCAGGACAAGGCTCTCGACTGGATGGTCGGGGTGATGAACTCCTACGACATGAGCCGCAGCGTCACCCTGCTGTTCGGAGCGCGTGTCTTCGTGTGCTCCAACGGGATGATCGTCGCGGACCACAAGTTGAAGACGCGGCACACCCTGAATGTCTGGGACCGCATCCCCAACCTGATCGCCCAGTCCGTTGGCGTCTTCGGCGACACAATCGTCAAGGCCCAGCAGCGCAACGACCGTCTCCGCGAGATCGTCGTGGATGACCGCCGCATGATCGACGCCTTCGCCATGGAGGTTGCCCGTCGTGGGCTTCTGCCCGAGACCAAGGCTGTGGCGTATGCCAACGAGATCCACAAGCCCTCGTTCGACTACGGCGTGAAGGAGAACACCCTGTGGAACATCCACAGCGCCTACACGCACACCGCCAAGGGCATGGAGGCGGGTGACTTCGCCCGCCGCGTGATCGCCTTCGACAAGCTCCTTGACGCCACCTTCGTGGAGGCGTAAGGTCCCCGCATCTTTTCCCCATCGGAAGGCGGTGGTCCCAGTGGCCATCGCCTTCTTTTCCTGCTAGACTCTACCCCGTTCTCTTTTCCTCGCCCCCGTGGGCCGCATCAGCGGTTCGCGGGGGTTTTCTTTTGGTCCAATTGTTGGACAGGCATTAGAATGCCCTCCATGGAATCAAAGCAGGACCACCTCCACAACGAGATGCGCGAACTTGGCAAGGCCCGCTACCGCTCACGGAAGCAGAAGGCCACGGAGATCACCTCCGAGTCCAACACCATCCCAGGTCGGCAGTTGCTGAACAAGTGCACCGAGGAGATGACCAAGGGCATCTACGACTGGGTCCTGAAGGCCCGCAAGAGCCCCGGCAAGCACCACCGCTGCCTTCCGTTCATGGAGATGCTCCCAGCGGAGAAGATCGCCGTGATCGCCTGTAAGGCCGTCATAGACGGTCTCTCGACCGAGCGGATGATGACCTCCCTGTGCATCGCCGTGGGGCGCACAATCGAGGACGAGATCCTGCTGGAGAAACTGGCCGAGGAGTCCCCTGCCTTCTTCCGCAGGATGCAGCAGGTCTCCTTCAAGTCCGTTGGATCGGGCCTCAAGCGCAGGTTCATCCGCGATGCAGCCAAGGCAGTTGACCTAGTCACCCAGCGGTGGGCCAAGGCAGACGCACTGGCCATTGGTGTGCTGCTGACGGACATGATGGCGACACGGACGGGCATCATCCAGATCCTGACCAAGTTGAACGCCCGTGGACGGCGGTATTGTGCGATAGCCCCCAGCCGCGAAATCAGCGAATGGGTGCGGAAATGCCATGAGTACCACGAGGAGCTCACTCCGTTCTTCCTGCCCACGGCGGAGCGCCCTCTCCCATGGTCCAATCCTTGGATCGGTGGATACCGTCAACTGGACTGGAAACCTCGACCCCTAATCAAGTCGAGGAACAAGGCGTACCAGACCGAGCTTTCTGGTTGCGACCTCTCCAAGGTCTACAGCGCCACCAACATGATCCAGTCCACTCCGTGGCAGGTTGATTCAGAGGTCTATGACCTAATCAAGCACTGCTGGAAGGAGAGCGCGAGGATCGATGGTCTCCCCAGTGCGCTTGATGAGATCGTCCCCACCAAGCCAGATGACATCGAGACCAACATCGAGTCCCGCCGACAGTGGCGAAAGGCGGCAGCCAAGGTCTACTTCCACAACGAGTCCCTTGAGAGCCAGAGGCTTCAGCTGCTGAAGACCCTGATGGTCGCGGACAAGATGAAGAGCTTCGAGCGCATCTGGTTCCCGATGCAGCTGGATTTCCGTGGCCGTGGCTACTACCTGCCTCTCTACCTCAATCCACAGGGGACGAGTGTCGCCAAGGCGCTGATCCGATTCGCCCGTGGAAAGCAGATCCAGACCGAAGGTCAGCTTCAGTCCCTGATGCTCCACACCGCCAACAAGTGGGGTCTAGACAAGAAGTCTAAAGAGGAGCGCCTTCACTGGATCGAATCGAATACAGATCTGATCAAGTGTAGTGGAATCGATCCATACGCCAACGGCGACTGGATGAAGGCAGACGATCCCTTTGCGTTCTACGCTGCCTGTAAGGAGCTCTCCAACTTCTGGATCAAGGGATTCGGGTACAACTCGCGGCTGCCAATCGGCATGGACGCGACCACTCAAGGGTTGCAGATCTACTCGATGCTGCTGCGTGATCCAATCGCCGCTGCTGCAACCAACGTCACACCCGGCAAGTCCCCAGCCGATCCGTACAAGGCAGTGGCCGACCGCGTCATCGCGAAGCTGCTGGTCAGCGACTCACCCTATGCGCGTGGCCTTCTCTCCCTAGGGATCGACAGGAGCACGACCAAGAGGCAGACCATGACGCTGCCATACGGGCTGACGCAGCACTCCTGCATCAACTACACCCGCGAGTGGCTTGACGAGAAGATTCGCCACAATCCGAATCCGTTCGGCCTTGAGGTCTACAAGCCAGCTGCTTTCCTAGGAAAGACCATCTGGAACAGCATGGACGATGTCGTTGGCTCGGCCACACGCGGCATGAAGTTCATCCGCGATGTCATGGGAATCCTCATCGACCACGACATCACTCCCCGATGGATGACTCCACTCGGTCTCCCGGTCAGGATGCGCTACGAGAACTACGACTCGGTGATGGTCTCGACCCGTGTCGGAGCCAAGGCGCGTGTGCTGACCATCCGCGAGGAGAACGGGAAGCAGTCGAAGCGCAAGGCCACCAACGGCGGGGCTCCCAACATCGTCCACAGCTTCGACGGCATCGGAGGTCTTCTTGGACACACTGCGAACCTTGCCCTTGACAACGGAGTGCAGGACTTCGGAGAGGTCCATGACCAGCTCCTTTGCCTAGCGGCAGACGCCCCAATCGTCGCCAAATGCGTCCGCAAGGCAACTGTTGACATCTTCAGCCGCGACCTGCTGTCCGAGTTCAGGCTACAGGCATTGACAATGCTGCCTCCTCTGGTAGTATTACCTGAAGTTCCAGAGTATGGTTCTCTGGATGTGACTGAGGTGTTGAGTAGCGAGTACTACTTCAACTAGGAGAACAACGACAATGAGTTTCAAGCAGAACATCGTGCGCGTCACCAGCCCGCAGGGCATCGCCGTCTACCCGAAGATCGAGAAGGCCGACACCAAGTTCGATGCGAACGGCATCTACTCGGTGGACCTCGACCTCGACCAGAAGGATGGCGGGGAGCTGGCGGCCAAGCTCCAGAAGATCGCGGATGACGCCTACGCCGCCGAGTGCAAGGCGAAGGGCAAGAAGGCGCTGAAGCGGGCCGATGTGCCGTGGAAGTCCACCGAGGACGGCAAGCTGCGCTTCAAGTTCAAGCTCAAGGCCAAGGGCGGCACTGGCGAGAAGCAGTGGGACCAGAAGCCCGCGCTCTTCGACGCCAAGGGCACTCCGGTCAAGGACCTGAACGTGGGCAGCGGATCCATCATCAAGGTGGCCTTCGATGTCGTTCCCTACTTCACCGCCATGGTTGGCCACGGCCTGTCGCTGCGGCTCCGCGCCGTGCAGGTGATCGAGCTCAAGCAGTTCGTCGCTGGCGACAACTTCGACGCCTTCGGCTTCAAGGTGACCGATGGGTTCATCAAGGAGCAGGAGGCCGTCACGACCTTCGATGACTCCTCGGACAACGACTTCTGATGCGCATCACGCTCTGGGTTGAACCTGTCGCTGCCTCTCGGCCCCGTGTCGCTAGGAACGGGCGGGTCTACTACCAGAAGCGTTACGACACATTCAGGAAACTCGCGTGGGCAGCCCTTGGTGAGATGAGCCAACCCAAGGGCTGCCCTTTGTCTTGTCCTCTGGAGGTCGAGGTCACCTTCTACTGCCGCACCCCGCAGAACCCCAGCAATCCGTATCCAATCGGAGACATCGACAACTACCAGAAGGGTGTTCTCGATGTGCTGAACGAGTGGGCGTGGCAGGACGATGTGCAGATCTGCAAGATCACCGCATCGAAGAAGTACTCCTCCGAGCCGAGGATCGAAGTGGAAATCAGGGAACACCATGTCGAACCAGTCAGAATTCGTAAGGCACGAGCCGTGTCCTAGTTGTGGCAGCAAGGACAACCTTGCGCGATACACAGACGGACACGCTTGGTGCTTCGGCTGCAACTACCGTGAGCGCGGTGAAGGCAGTCCAACAATTGGACAACCAGCAAGGAAGACGAACATGATCGATGTCACATTCTCCCCGCTGAAGAAGCGTGGGATCAGCGAGGACACCTGCCGCATCTGGGGCTACGGCCTCGGTGAGTTCAACGGGCAGAGCGTACAGGTCGCCCAGTACTACAAGGATGGGACAATCGTGGCGCAGAAGCTGCGGTTCCCCTCCAAGGACTTCGTCACGCTCGGAGAGTTCAAGGATGTAGCCCTGTACGGCCAGCACCTGTGGCGTGACGGAGGCAAGATGGTCACGGTCACCGAGGGCGAGATCGATGCCCTGACCGTGTCCCAGCTCTTCGGCAACAAGTGGCCAGTCGTTTCCGTCCCGACAGGAGCCGCAGGAGCCGTCAAGGCGTTCCAGAGGAGCCTTGAGTGGCTGGAGACGTTCGAGACCGTCAACATCCTGTTCGATGACGATGAGCCCGGTAGGAAGGCTGCGCGTGAGTGCGCTCTTCTGCTGACTCCCGGCAAGGCACGCATTGGCCGCGTACAGGGCTTCAAGGACGCCAACGAGGCCCTTCAGGCTGGGGCGGGAGCCAAGGTAGTGGACGCCGTCTACGGGGCCAAGGTGTACCGTCCTGACGGCGTTGTGATGGGTTCCGAACTCTGGGATGCCGTCATCGCGGAAGACCAGACCGAAAGCGTTGACTACCCGTGGAACAAGGTCAACGACAAGCTGCTCGGCATCCGCAAGGGAGAGCTGGTCGTTCTCACCTCGGGCACGGGCATCGGAAAGAGCAGCGTGTGCCGTGAGCTCATCTGCCACCTGATCCGCGCTGGCAAGAAGGTCGGGCTGCTGATGCTTGAGGAGTCGGTGAAGCGCACGGGACGGAATCTGATGGGAATCCACCTCAACTGCCCTCCCTACTGGTGGGACGAGCGTGGGATCTCCGAGCAGCAGAAGCGCGAGGCTTTCGAGGCCACCGTATCGAAGGTCGTGATGTTCGACCACTTCGGCTCCGTTGATCCAGAGAACCTGTTGGCGAGGGTGCGGTACATGACCAAGGCGCTCGGCTGCGAGTACGTCTTCCTCGACCACCTCAGCATCGTTGTCTCCGGTCTCGGTGACGGCGACGAGCGCCGACTGATCGACAACGCCATGACATCGCTGCGATCCCTAGTCGAGGAGACGCAGATCGCCCTGTTCGTCGTGAGCCATCTGCGCCGTCCCGATGGCGACCGTGGGCACGAGAACGGAGCACAGACCAGCCTCGCCCAGCTTCGTGGATCCCACAGCATCGCGCAGCTGGCTGACGCCGTGATCGGACTTGAAAGGAACCAGCAGGATGACGAGAATGCCAACCTCCTCACGATGCGCGTCCTGAAGAACCGATACACGGGCGAGACGGGACTTGCAGGGGGACTTCGGTGGTACAGGGACAGTGGTCGCTTGGCCGAAGTCGAGGAACTTCCAGTGAACGAGGACTTTCAATGACCGTAGTGAAGCCGAAGGCGAACCATCCGTGGAAGAGCGCCATCAAGAACCATGTGACCGAGGCCAACATCCGAAGGCGCATCGCGGAGCTTGAGCAGCACATCAAGGTGCTGAAGACCGAGATCAAGATGAACCAGACGAAGCTGGACGAGATGGCGAGGGAATCTCAGTGAGACGCGGCACCAAGACGGTAAGGATCGACATGGAGTCCCACGCGGCACTCCTGTACCTCGCCGGAAGGTTCACAGTCATTCGTGGCACTCATTGCAGCATCGTGGATGTGGTGCGAATGGGAATCACTCTTGCGGCGATTCAGGCCGAGAAGGAGGAAGCAAGTGGAAGGCGAAACGACAATCGACATCAGGATCACCTGCGAGGAGATCCGCAAGTCCAGCAGGACCAGCCTTGTCCTTGAGGCTTGGTCCGAGCACAGCGACACCGTCACGCTGAAGATCGAGCATCACGATCTGGTGTCGGACGGCAAGGAGATCACGAAGATCGAGGTTCCGTTCCGAGACCTGATGAATGGCCTTGAGGCCGTGAGGAGCATCCTCCGTGCATGACCCAAGGACATTCGTGGCCGAGCACGATGACCGTGCCCTGTTCATCGACGGACACGACAACGCGATCATCGGCGTTGGCCAGCGTTGCGGCCAGCTTGCACTCGCCGTCTACGACAACGCGGTCATCCGTGCCAACCTGATGGCTGAAGGCATGGATGAAACAGACGCCATCGAGTTCTTCGAGTTCAACATCCTTGGAGGCTGGCATGGGGAGCACACTCCGATCCTCATGGAGCCCGTCGAGGACAAGGAAACGACGATCAGGCGGCTGAAGAGGGAGAACTCGAAGCTCCTTCTTCGCATCGCGGAGTACGAGGCCCGTGAGCACTGAACAGGACCGCTACCTCCTTTCTTGGGAGGAGGTGGCATTGATCTACAACCACAGAGAGAACGACACCCTGCATCCGAACACAGTGAAGCAGATCGGCCTAGTGGCCATGCGGAAGCTGCGTGAACGGTTTCAGGACAAAGGCGAACGCCTAGAGGACATGGTGGACACATGAAGCTTTATTTCGACATCGAGACGAACGCGCTGGAGGACTGGATCAACTTCAGCGACCTGAAGACGCTGTACTGCATCGTGGTCAGCGTCGATGGGGAGGAGCCGAAGTCGGTGACTCCCGACGAGTTCAAGAAGCTGGCGTGGGATGCGGACGTGCTGATCGGCCACAACATCATGGCCTTCGACATCCCCGCTCTCCGCAAGCTGATCGGGTTCATCCCGAAGGCACAGGTCAAGGACACCCTTGTGATGTCCCGCCTGTGCTTCCCCGACCTGAGGAACGACGAGTTCCAGCTGATCAACAGCGGCTTCCCGAAGGAGCTGGTCGGATCCCACAGCCTCAGGGCGTGGGGCCACAGGCTCGGTCTGCTCAAGGGCGAGTCTCCCAGCTTCGACTCTTGGAGTCCCGAGATGGTGGAGTACTGCAAGCAGGATGTCCGCGTCACGGTGAAGCTGTACGAGCACATCGCGGACAACATCCCTGCCGTTGCCGAGGAGATCGAGCACAGGTTCGCGGAGATCATCCGCAAGCAGGAGCGCACTGGCTTCAGGTTCGACGTTGAGGCCGCTGAGAAGCTCCATGCCGAGCTCCTGAAGGAGAAGCTGGAGATCGAGTCCCAGATGCGTCAGGTCTTCCCGGACAAGGTCATCGAGCGCGTCAGCGAGAAGACAGGGAAGAAGCTGAAGCCGAAGATCGAGGAGTTCAATCCCGGCAGCAGGATCCAGATTGCCGAACGGCTGACGGAGAAGTACGGATGGCAGCCCGAGGAGATGACTCCCGATGGCCGCCCCCGCGTCGATGAGTCCGTTCTCGATTCCCTCGACTACCCAGAGGCGAAGTTCCTAGCTAGGTACCTGACCTGCATCAAGCGGCTGGGTCAGCTGGCTGATGGGGAGAACGCATGGCTCAAGCTTCACAGGAACGGAAGACTTCATGGAAGGGTCAACACCAATGGTGCTGTTACTGGCCGTTGCACCCACAGCGCACCCAACATGGCTCAGGTCCCGACCGACCCTGCCTACCGCTCTCTGTTCATCCCAGACAACAGCTTGGTTCTGGTGGGTGCTGACGCTAGTGGCCTTGAGCTGCGCTGCCTCGCTCACTTCCTCGGGAAGTACGATGGAGGCGACTACGCCCGCAAGGTCATCTCCTGCGACATCCACTGGGAGAACGCCAAGTCATTCGGCCTTGCGCCCCAGCAGCAGCAGGACAAGGCAAACCCCAGCCACAAGGGAGCCCGCAACCAAGCCAAGGGCGGCATCTACGCGCTGATCTACGGCGCTGCCGATGCCAAGCTCGGTCTGGTCCTTGGTGGCGATGCCAAGAAGGGCAAGAAGAGCCGTGGGAACTTCTACACGGCTGTCCCCGCCTTCCAGAAGCTCAAGGACGATGTCGAGCGCATTGTCGCCACCAAGGGCTACCTGAAGGGCATCGACGGTCGTGAGCTTCCCATCAGGAGCGCCCACGCGGCACTGAACACGCTGCTCCAGAGTGCTGGTGCCGTGATCATGAAGAAGGCTTGCATCCTCGCTCACGAGCAGTACGACCTTCTCAACATCCCCGTGGCTCAGGTGGCTGCGGTCCATGACGAGTACCAGCTCATGTGTTTCCCCGCTCACGCCGATAAGGTGGGCAGGATCATGGTCGAGGCGATCCAGAAAGCTGGCGCATCCTTCGGGTTCCGATGCCCGCTGGATGGCGAATACCGTGTCGGAAAGAACTGGGCGGAGACCCACTGATGACTGAAGACAACCCACTGGCATTCACCGCAACCGAAGACCTGCTCAGGGAGCTCAAGTCCCGCTACGACCAGATGCTCTTCATCGGGTACAAGAACAGCACGAACAAGCGCACCGACTACCACTGCGCTACGAACGCCGAGCTCCATGAGGTCATGGGTCTCGCCAACATGGCCATGAGGATGGCAGAGGCGGCAGCAGATGAGTGACGCATCCTTTGCCGTGGTTCTGTTCTTTGGATCCGTGGCGTTCATCTTGTTTGCGTCCGGTTATCTGATCGGAGCGTGGCACACACTGAGGGATCTGAGGAGGAATGACGATGACTGAGCAACTACCGGAAAAGTTCGACCGCATCCACATCGACGGAGACATCCTGATCTACGGCATCTGCTCGGCTTGCGAGTACTGCGCTAGGTTCGATGACGATCTCGACGTGGTGTTCTGCAACATCAACGAGGCCCTTGGCATGGCAGAGTCCACCTTGGAGAAGTACAAGGCGATGGCCAAGGGTGACATGACGATCTACTTCACGGGCAAGGGGAACTTCCGCAAGGAGATCTACCCCGAGTACAAGGCCCACAGGAAGAAGGTGCGGAAGCCCGCTGGATACGCCGCCCTGAAGGCCCTGCTGGACGAGAAGCATCGGGTCATCGTGGAGGACCGCCTTGAGGCCGATGACCTCATCGGGATCAACCACACGGTCTGTCTCAAGTTCGGCATCTCGTCGCTGATGATCTCGACGGACAAGGACTTCAAGACGATCCCCGGCTGGCTCTACAATCCAGACACGGACGGCTTCACCTTCCAGACCAAGGCACAGGCCGACCGCAACTGGCTTGTCCAGACCCTGACTGGGGACAAGGCTGACGGCTACCCCGGTCTTGAGGGTGTCGGTCCAGTGGGAGCCGAGAAGCTCCTGAGCAAGAACGGAGCCACTTGGGAGACCGTTCAGGCGGCCTACGAGGCCAGCGGATTCTCCGCGGATTCTGCGGTGATTCAGGCCCGCATGGCGCGGATTCTCCGCGAGGGCGAATACGATTTCACGACCAAGGAGGTCAACCTATGGCAACCCGCGAAGAACTGATGAAGATCCATGAGCAGCTCTGCGATCTCGCCCGTGCCCTTTCCCGCCGCAAGAACCACGACTACAGCGGTGGTCAGGATGCAACTCACGCCTTCCTCAACTTCATCAAGTGCGAGGAGCTGGGACTATGCAAGACGGAGACTGGTGTCCTTGTCCGTCTGTCCGACAAGATCTCCCGCCTCAACACCCTTGCTGATTCCAACCGCAAGTACGAGGTGGACGATGAGAAGGTCCTCGACACCGTCCTCGACATCATCAACTACATCGTGATCTTCTACGCCATCCACACGGAGCGTAAGGATAAGGAGGCCACGGGAGGTGAGTTCCTTGAATGAGTTTAAGGACGGAGAATTTCCTCCCGTTCCCCTCAGCCTTCTGTTGAAGCTTGAGGACCAGATCCCTGAGAAGTGTCCCGACATTCCCATGCATGAGCGGGAGATCTTCTTCTACGCGGGAATGCGTTCCGTTGTACGGATGCTCCGCGAGGTCTACAACGAACAGAATTTGGAGTAGCCACCATGTGTCTAGGAGGTCGCGGTTACACGCCGCAGCAGCAAGCCCCGGTCCAGCTTCCCCCAGCTCCGCAGATCAACATGGCGGCCCCGACGATGCTCCAGAGCACCCCTGCTCCCGCGCGTCCCGCCAACACGACCTACCGCAAGAAGGGCAAGCGGGCGCTGACCATTCCGCAGAGCAACGTCAACCTGCCGGGGAGCTGACCAATGGAGACGATGAAGTCGAAGTACCAGATGATGGAGACGTTCCGCGATGCCTACCTCCAGAGGGCGCGGGACTGCTCCAGACTCACCTTGCCGCACCTGATGACCGATGACGGGGACCAGTCCGCGCAGCGGCTCCCCACCCCGTACCAGTCGGTAGGTGCGCGGGGCGTCAATAATCTGGCTTCGGCTCTGCTGCTGTCCCTGCTTCCTCCCAACGCACCCTTCTTCCGCTTCGTGCTCGACTCCAAGGCACAGGCGAAGCTCACGGCCCTGTCCCCGAACGCCAAGGGCGAGGTCGAGGCCAGCCTGTCCGATCTTGAGCGGAGGATCCAGAAGGAGATCGAGAGTCAGGGCATCCGCAGCAATCTGTTCGAGTGCCTGAAGCAGCTGATCGTCTGCGGCTCCGTTGTCCTCTACTTCCCCGACGATGGCCCCATGCGGGTGATCAAGCTGGACCGCTTCGTGGTCAAGCGCGACCCAATGGGCAACGCAAAGATGATCATCATCAAGGAAACGGTCGCCCCAGCCGTTCTACCTGAGGAGATCCAGCCGTTCGTCAAGGCGTGTATGTGCTCCCACGACAACACCGTGGACATCTACACCTGCTGCAAGCGGATGGGTGACCGCGTCGAGGTCTACCAAGAGGTCGAGGGCGAGATCATCCCCGACTCCTACGGTGTCTACTCCATCGAGCAGTCTCCCTTCCTCGCACTCCGCATGAACCGTGTGGACGGCGAGGACTACGGGCGCTCCTATGTGGAGCAGTACCTCGGAGACCTGATCTCCCTTGAGAGCCTGTCCAAGAGCATCGTGGAGGCCGCTGCGGCTTCCGCAAAGCTTCTCTTCCTCGTCAACCCAACGGGAACGACCCGTGCCAAGACGCTGGCTCAGGCTCCCAACGGAGCGATCCGAGAGGGCAACGCAGCGGACGTGACGGTGCTTCAGGCCAACAAGGGTGCGGACCTGATGGTGGCCATGCAGACGATGAACACCATCAACGAGCGCCTGAGCTACGCCTTCCTGCTCACCGAGGCCACCATCCGCAACGCGGAGCGAGTGACCGCTGAGGAAGTCCGTCTGGTGACCCAGAGCATCGAACGCCAGCTGGGAGGCATCTACTCGATCCTCTCGCAGGAGTTCCAGCTGCCTCTGGTGGCCCGCATCATCGACCGCCTGACCAAGAGCAAGCGGATGCCGAAGCTCCCCAAGGACTTCGTCACTCCAACGATTGTCACGGGAATCGATGCACTTGGCCGAGGTAATGATCTGAACCGCCTCGATGTCTACCTACAGGGCATCGGTCAGCTGCTTGGACCCCAGATGCTCCAGCAGTACATCGATGTCCGCGAATACCTGAACCGCCGAGCCGCTGCACTGGGCATCGAGACGGCGGGACTGGTAAAGTCCGAAGAGCAGCTCCAGATGGAGCAGCAGCAAGCCATGCAGATGCAGCTACTCGCGCAGCATGGAAACCAAGCCCTCAGCAGTGGAACCAATCTGCTTGAGGCGAACATGAAGAACCAGCAATGAGCACCCACCAGTCGATCACGATCACGAAGGAAGAGCCAGTTGACGAGGCCATGCAGAAGGCCATCGCAGAGCAGAACGCTCCAGAAGCCGTGGACACCCCAGCACCCGAGGGGCGTCCCGGATGGCTTCCCGAGAAGTTCAAGTCCCCTGAGGATCTTGCCAAGGCATACTCCGAGCTGGAGAAGCGTTTCTCAACCCCCTCCGAGAAGCCGACAACGGCCATCCCGAAGGCTGACGCTGGTCCTCAGGGGAACTTGACTCTCGACGGATTCGCCAAGGAGTACGAGGAGACTGGCCAGCTTTCCCCAGAGAGCATCCAGAAGCTGACCTCCATGGGCATTCCCGAGAACGTGGTCAACAACTACCTTGAGGGCATCTCCGCCATCTCCGAGAAGCAGACCCAGCAGATCTACTCTCTGGTCGGAGGCGAGGAGCAGTACGGAGGCATGATGGAGTGGGCCTCGGAGAACCTCGATGAGGCCGAGATCGACTCCTTCAACCAGATCATGGAGTCAGGCACTCAGGGCGCCCGCCAGATGGCCGTAAAGGGCCTTCAGGCCCGCTATGTCCAGATCAACGGGCAGCCCGCCAAGCTGGTTCAGGGCGACACCATTGGCCCTTCCGGCGGCACTTTCCGCAGTGTCGCTGAGGTCACTTCGGCCATGCGCGATCCGCGCTACGCAAAGGATCCCGCCTACCGCCGCGATGTCGAGAACCGTCTCAAGAACAGCAACATCATGAACATCAACTCTCGCTAAGGAGCACAGATGAAGTCTTGGAAGACCACCGTTACCGGAGTTGCCGCGATCCTGACCGCAGTCGGCGCAGCACTCACCGCACTCTTCGACAACGATCCGAATACCACGCTCGATGTGGCCGTGACGGCCAGCGCAGTCATGGCGGGCATCGGCCTGATCCTCGCACGGGACAACAGCGTCACCAGCGAAGAGGCTGGGGCGAAGTGAATGGGATCGTCAAGTCGATCATCATCGGGATTCTGGAGTCTCTGGTCCGTGCTTACCAGTTCTCCCGTACTGCGATTTCTGCTGACCGTGATCCTGTTCTTCTGCGCCGTGCTGGCTCTCGGATCCGCAAGTGGATGCAGCAGAGCCGTGTTCATTCCGGAGGCAAGCCCGATCAGGATCGGGCCCAACGTGAAGGCCAAGGTCTACCTGCTGATCAACGGCGAGTGGACCCTGAGTGACAACCAAGTCACCATCCCAGAGGGCTGGTACTGCGTACCTCCCCGCTTCGTGGATGAAGATGAGTCTAAGGAAGTTCCATCTTCTTGACGGGTGGAACGGGTGGCGAGTTGTGGCCCCATGCGTGGGATAACCTCAAGAGTAGCGCCTACAGGTCAAGACTTGTACACGCAACTCTCTCTAGGAAACTCAAACCATGGCAATTCAGTCAACCCCATCCCGTATCGGTCAGGTCAATCTGGCTGGTGATGCAGACGCTCTCTTCCTCAAGGTCTTCAGCGGCGAGATCATCTCCAGCTTCGAGGAAGCGAACCTCATGCTTCCGATGACCAAGGTCCGCACCATCAGCAGCGGCAAGGTCGCGACCTTCGCGGTCACTGGCGTTGCTGGAGCTGGCTACCACACCCCCGGTGAGTCCGTCCTCACCACGGGTGCGACCACGGGCTACGGCAACACCACTTCCGCATCCAACACGGCTACGAACATGACCGTTGCCTTCGACGGTGGAACGACCAGCAAGTACCTCCAGCAGTTCAAGCACAACGAGAAGCTCATCTACATCGATGACGTTCTCCTCAGCTCCGTCTTCGTGGCCGACATCGATGAGATGAAGAACCACTACGACGTGCGCTCGACCTACTCGCGTGAGATCGGTCGTGCCCTCGCCTACGCCGCTGACAAGAACCTGATCCGCACGGTCATCGCTGGTGCCCGCAAGACCACCGACCGCTACGGCCTCACCACTCCGACCACCTACCTCGGCGCTCAGGTCGATGTCTCCGGTGGAGACGCGACCATCACCGCTGAGGATCTGGTCATGGCGATCTACAATGTCGCCCAGAAGATGGACGAGAAGAACGTCCCCATGGACGGTCGCTATGCGATCTTCACGCCCGAGATGTACTACAAGCTCATCACTGGCGATGGCACGAAGATCGGCGTTGCGATCAACAAGGACTACGGCGGCGACGGTAGCCTCTCTCGGGGCATGGTGGCCGAGGTCGCTGGCATCAAGATCCTGAAGTCGAACCACATCCCGACCGCCAACGAGTCCTCGAATCAGTCGGCTCTCCACGGCGCTGCGGGCATCAAGAACGACCTCTCGGGCGCTAACTCTGGCTACTCGGGCCTCGACTACTCCCTGACCAAGGGCATCGCCTTCCAGACCGACGCGGTCGGCACGGTGAAGCTCATGGACCTCTCGGTCGAGAGCGAGTACATCATGGAGCGTCTCGGTACGCTCATGCTGGCCAAGTACGCGATGGGCCACGGCATCCTCCGCGAGGAGTGCTGCTACGAGTTCATCGACGCAGCGTGATCCTGACCAGCCGGAAGGCTGACACACAACACAAGGGCGGTGGGTTCCTAAAGGAGCTCACCGCCCATTTACCGAGGTTCATATGCTGGCCAAGACCACCAAGCTTCAGGCGATCAACACGATGCTGTCCGCAATCGGAGAACCTCCGATCAACACGCTGAGTTCCCAGCGGGCAGACAGCAACATCGCGGAACAGATCCTTGACGAGGTCAGCCGGGAGGTGCAGTCATACGGATGGCACTTCAACACCGAGATCAACGTCACGGTCTCCCCCGACAGCAACGGGAACATCATCGTCTCCGAGAATGTCGCTAGGGTGGACACGGACCCCACGCGGTACACCGAGCTAGACATCACCCTTCGGGGTGACAAGCTCTTTGACCGCGTGACCAACTCGTCCTTGTTCGCCTCCTCCCTCGTGGTCAACCGCGTGGTCATGCTGGAGTTCGAGGAGATGCCCGAACAGGCCCGCAGGTATGTGATGATCCGCGCCGCCCGCATCTTCGGTGACCGCATGGTCGGCTCGGAGAAGCACCATATGTTCACTGGGCAGGACGAGATGCTGGCCCTTGCCCGCATGAGGGAGTACGAGAACGACACCGCGGACCACAGCATCTTCGATGACTACAGCGTGGCCAGCGTGATCAACCGCAACTCCTCGTACAGGACGATCTGATGCCACTGCTCACCCAGTCGATCCCCAACCTCATCGGAGGAGTCAGCCAACAGGCTCCGGCGATCAGGAGTGCGAACCAGTGCGAGGAGATGATCAACGCCTTCCCGAGCCCCATCGAGGGCCTTGTGAAGCGGTCGCCTACATCGAAGGTGGCGGAGATCCGCAACGCATCCTCGACGCTGTATTCCTCGATCACCCCCGAGGGCATCAAGCCCCACCTGATCGTCAGGGACTCGAACGAGAAGTACTTCGTCTTCATCCGCCCCTCGACCACAGCCGCGAACTCCCGCATCGAGGTCTATGGGCTGGACGGGACCAAGAAGACCGTCCACTACGGTCCATCCTCGCAGGACTACCTCGTAAACGCCACCCGTGCATCGCTGAAGGCCCTAACGGTTGCAGATGTGACCTTCGTGGTCAACACGTCAAAGAAACCAGCACTCTCCGCCTCAGTCACGACAGCAGTGAACTATGCACGGGTGGCCCTTGTCTACATCAAGCAAGCTTCCGCAGATCGTGAATTCACGATCACCGTGACTGATGCCAATGGAACGAATCCTCTGGTTGCGACCCACACGGCGACTACAGGAGCTCCGGGAACCGATCATGTCGCCACCAATCTGGCCGCCGACTTGAACGGAAACGGCGTTGGTACGGCCTATGTGGCTGCGGCAAAAGACAGCGTCATCTACATCACCCGCGCAGCTGACTTCCTGATCACGGTTGAGGATGATTTCGGTGGTCAGGCGATGGTCCTGATCAGGGACAAGGTCCAGCGTTTCGAGGACCTGCCCTCCACGTCCCCGAACAACTACATCGTCAAGGTCCTCGGGGCTCCCGAGAGCGAGATCGATGACTACTTCGTGAAGTTCCAGACCGAGGGAGCACAGAGCTTCGCCAGAGGCGTCTGGGCTGAGACCATCGCGCCGAACACGAAGTTCCAGTACGACTTCGCCACGATGCCTCACATCCTGATCAGGCAGTCGGATGGCTCCTTCCTGTTCAAGAAGGCCGATGGCGTCACCCCCGCTTCACCTACCGCCCCAGCTGGATCCGACTACAGCGGATACAAGTGGGCCGACCGTCTTGTGGGCGATGTCAACACGAACAGCGATCCCTCCTTCGTCGGAGTCGAGATCAACAACATCGTGCTGTTCAAGAACCGACTGGGATTCCTGAGCGACGAGAACATCATCCTCAGCGAGACCTCGGAGTTCTTCAACTTCTGGAGGACCACGGTCCTCGACCTGCCAGACTCCGATCCCATCGATGTGGCATCCAGCAGCCCCAAGATCGGAAAGCTGAAGTCGGGAACGGTGTTCAACACCGAGCTGATCCTGTTCACCGACAGCAGCCAGCTGGTGCTGCGCGGTGGAGAGATCCTGAGTCCCAAGTCGGTGGCCCTGCTTCCTGTGGGGGACTACGAGAACTACTCGGACATCCAGCCTGTCTCCTCTGGCCTTTCCGTCTTCTTCCCGTACAACCGAGGCGGAGGATACGCAGGG
>Ga0209229_10000039_pt1 | contig 41687 bp, 64 predicted proteins | sample SanBayMetagenome_FD_187466 | JGI IMG/M metagenome (GOLD analysis project Ga0209229, IMG submission 187466) | Freshwater and sediment microbial communities from dead zone in Sandusky Bay, Ohio, USA (SPAdes) (version 2) | ecosystem: Environmental > Aquatic > Freshwater > Lentic > Sediment... | reverse complement strand
TGACTTTTCCTGCTACCACAACAAGCTGACATCCCTTGAAGGTGCACCATCCCATGTAGGTGGTGACTTCTTCTGCAGTCTCAACAAGCTGACATCCCTTGAGGGTGCACCGCCCCATGTAGGTGGTAACTTCAGCTGCAGCAGCAATAAGCTGACCTCCCTCAAGAACATCCACAAGATCATCAAGGAGATAAATGGTAGATTTTGGTGCCACAGCAACCCAATCAAAGAAGGTCTGCTGTACATCCTGCTTATAAAGGGGGTAACAGCAGTAAGAACTACTTGCCCAGACGCAGATGAGATCATCAACGAGTACCTTAAGACAAACCCATCTGGCTCAATTAGAGCAGCTTTAGATGTGCAGCAGCTGCTCTCAGACGCGAACGTGGAGTATCCAAGATGAAGCTCTATGACTTCAGCGCGTTTGCTCAAAAAAGAGCTGAAAGAAAAGCAGCCCAAGAGGTTGCAGATACTGCTGAGAAGCTGCACGAGCCAGGGTCAGTTATTGAATTAAAGAATAAAGTTTCACACTGGTTTAACCTGCACAAAGAAGTTTCTAAGTTATCGGCTTAGTGTATAATAGAACTATGAAAAAATATCTTCGTATTGCTTCTGATCTCCACCTCGAAGGGTTCATTGGGCGTGATGCAGAAACTCTAGCTTTGGACTTCCTCCCAAAAGATGCGCGTGATGATCAGAGCATCCTCATCCTAGCAGGAGACGTTTCGTCATCACCTGAACAGCTTATCAGATTTCTGTCTGCATGTATGCAGAGGTTTTGGGACGTTATCTTTGTTCCCGGAAACCACGAATATTACCGCCACCACTTTCACCAGTGGAATATCGACACGGAGACGGACTTAGTTGCACTGCACCAGGCTCACTTGAAAGATGGTAAGCATCTATACTTTGCAACTGATAGCGTACAGTACGCTGACATTGGTGGGATTCGCTTCATCTTTGGTACGTTGTGGGGTGACGGAGGACCTACCTTAGAGGATCAGGCCAAGACGGGGTTTTATCTCAACGATTTTCGCCTCATTAGAGCTGGTGACGGCTTTGTCAGGTTTACTGTGCAAGACATGATCACCCAGTACAAGAGGGCCAAGTTCGGAATTGAGAGTGCACTGAGCGCTCCATTCGCTGGGAAGAAAATCGTGGTAACTCACCATCTTCCGTCTCGTAGGCTGGTATCTGCGCGTTTCTGGCCTGGTGATGGTTCTGATGGCGCCAATGGCGGTTTCGTTGGAAACTGCGACGATATTCTTGCAAGGACTGAGATTGCTCCCGCGCTGTGGATTCACGGGCACACCCACGACACAATCAACACCACGCTGTGGAACACTAGAGTTGTCTGCAACCCAGCTGGATATCGTGGGGAATGGATGTCCAAACACAACAGCTTTATGCAACCTGGAGATAACGGACAGCGTGAAACTGTTCCAGTGTTTGTTGATCTTGACAGTCTTGAAGTTTGCTAAAGCAAATTCTCTTGTTTATATTCGATGGGGCCAATTGGCCCCATCGTTTTGTTTACGTTAAATAGTTAAAAGCTGCTAAACAAAATGCCAGATACCTCAATTAAAACGTATTACGGTGATTTTCCAGATCGTGAAGTTATTGACGCGATGAAGGTGGGCGATAAATTTCTCTGGATTCCAGATAGCAGAATGAGAAAGTTTGGTGCTAAACCTACCCTTTACACATTACAAACAATACCAATTGGAAGTCGTACCACGACTATCATTTACCCCCATTGGCCATTAATTTCCCACACATACATAGCAAATGGCTGAAATAATTAAGCTCAGTGACCGGCGAAAAAAAGAACAACCTTCTTTGCAGTATCTAATAGATAATGCTGTTGAATTAACTTCGATTGAATGGGAAAAATTTGCCAGACTGAATAGATTGAATGAATATTTTCTTCAAAAAGCTGGAATTTGGGCTGATAATAGTATTTCCTACATGTCTGATTTAACAGCAATATCAGAAATTGAACAGAAACTAGGAATGTCTATCATCGTTAGATCTCCTTTCCAATCAAATCTTGGATGGAGAGCTTCTTTTCCGACTAAAAGTTCAATGATAACAACACCTGACATGCCGTTTGAAACATACGCTAGGTGCTTTAATATCATTCTATTTCTAAAATTGAAACGCGATCTAGTACAGCACGGCTACGCAGACGAGTTGTAACAGTTACAACTTTAGATGTACATATTTCTAGGTTGATGTATAATAGCACCATCAACGGAGAAATCGCCATGAAGCATCAAGTCACTATCTCTGGGCTGTCTCACACCATCGAACTCTCTGAAGTTGAGGCGTGCAAACTGATGGCCGCATTGGCGAAAGCGGTTGCCATGGCTGTTGGTCCTGGTATCTCTTCCCAAACTACGGAGTTTGATCTGGAGATCAACGATGCTCGCACCGGAGAGCCGGCGCTTGGACGTCTCCAGTTCATCGTGCGCGTCTAATGTTTACCCAAGACGATCCCTTTTCGGTGTGTATGATTGAGCGAAAGCTCAAGCAGGGCCACACTGTCATGTTCTCCAAAGGACAGCTGGGCTGCTGCCAGGCGACGGCGCAGGTCCGCAGGATTCAGCCTGCTTTCGGCAGTTATAAGAGCAACCTGGAGCGGGACTACGTTCCCGGTTACTACAGCCTTGTGCATACCCGGGGCGCTGAAACTCTCACCGCTGGAGAGTGCCGCAGCCTTAAGTTCAGAGCTGAGGGTGATACCATCTTTGTTCACCTGCCACCTTGTGTGTAATGCAGATCTACCATGCCAGCGTAACGCTTGAGGATGGCTTCGAGGTTCTCGAGCAGCCGACCAAGCATGACCGGTTGGTCCGCGGAAAGCGGGTAGACCGACCCTCTGGGTGGACGCTGTTTCACCACATGAAAGGCCAGCCTATCCGATGTCACTTCTGTGGCTGTCAGGCCGACCAGTGGGTAGCCGAGAAAGGTCGCAAGGATCACCAGGGGCACCCCGTTCTCAACCTCTTTGCTACCAACTCACAGGGGCATGTCGTGCTGATGACGAGGGACCACATCATCCCAAGGTCACTTGGCGGGGTTGATGCAGTTGCCAACCTGCGGCCGGCATGCGGTCCTTGCAATGAGCAGCGCTCTAATGATGTATCTCCAGAGGTCATCAGGTTCGCTCAGGAGCACCCGGAGCTGGTAAATAAAGAGCGCATCATCAAGGGACTGGAGAGTCTCCAGAACCACATTGAAAGCCTCAGGCGTAATGGAAAGCAGAACGAAGCTGAAATTTCACGCATCTTGAAACCGTATCAAGACATGGGCTACTTGTAACAACGATAAAACGTTGTACTTTTCTGCAGGTTGATGTATAATAGCTTCATCAAACGGAGAAGATCATGAACGGCAATATCAAGTTTCACAAGCCCAACGGCCCCGCTTTTGCGATAGGTGAGCACTGGATCAGCCACGGCGGGAAGTGCAAGGTGACGATCGCTGGTGTCACCAAGATCGGTGATGGCAAGTTCGACTATCTGATCGACTACCTACAGTCCGACGGTACCCTCGCCCAGAAAGGTGGTTGGGATTTCCAAGTGCGCTACGGCCACATTGCCGATGAGTGGATCCGCTGATGAACATCGTCGAAGAACGTGAGCGCGTCGCTGAGATGTGCGCCGTGTGCCAAATGGCCACCATGATCATCAATGGCAAGCGGGAGTGGTCAGCACGGATGTGGTGCAACGCCATCGGCGAACACGTCGTTGGTTACGGCACAACCGCATGGGAAGCTGTGCAGTCAGCTCACGCCCTCTACAATGCGGAATCACGTTGATGAGTGACCTCACTGCGATGGAGCAAGAGGCCCTCGAATGGCTTAAGGGGCAAGGAGGGTCTGTCCTCGTGACGTCCATTCCGGAGAAGAATAACCGTGGCGTTTTCGGTATGGAACCGGGAATGACCATCTTCAAGAAGCTCGCCAAGAAGGGCCACGTAATCATTACTGAGGAAGAGCCCGTACAGTTCGATGACGGCACATGGTTCGAGTTTACGCCGGCAGTTCAACTTGTCTTGTCTGCATAAGTTACATTTTTTTGGCTCTTTTGACCAAACCTGTGTTATAATGCATCATCGCACGGAGAAACACACATGAGCACCATCAATCGTAAGCTTGTTACCATTCGAACCATTGACTCCATTCAGCCTATCGCTGGGGCTGATGCTATCGAGTGCGCCGTTATCGGTGGATGGACTGTCGTAGTCAAGCGTGGAGAGTTTGTCCCTGGGGACGAGGTCTTCTACTTTGAGATTGACAGCTTTCTGCCGGAAGGAGTTCCTGCCTGGCAGTTTCTGGTCGACAAGCAGGGTCGGGAATTTAATGGAGTTCGCGGACACCGCCTTCGCACTGTCAGGCTTCGCGGCCAAATTAGCCAGGGGTTTGTTCTGCCACTCGATGCCTTCCCGGTCGTGCGCGACGGTGCCAAGGCCGACCCTGAGTACGACATCGCTGCGGCTCTCGACATCGTCAAGTGGGAACAGCCCCTTCCCGCTGAGCTGGCTGGCCAAGCGGAAGGCCTCTTCCCGAGCTTCATCCGTCGGACGGATCAGGAGCGCTGCCAGAACCTGGTGCAGGAAATCTTCAGTTACGATGAAATGCTCGTAGAGTTTGATGTTACCGGGATGCAGCAGAGCGTAATTGATCAGCTTGAGCGGAATGGTGTCATTAAGTTTGTGCCTACCTCTGGATGGGTCAAGGTGCAGCGTGCCAAGGCCGACCGCAACGCTCGCTACGAGGTAACCCTAAAGATGGACGGCAGCAGCTGCACCGTCTTCGCGCGAGCCGGCATCAACGAGGTGGAGACAGGGGTATGCAGCCGCAACCTGCAGCTCAAGGTCAACGGGGCCAACGCCGACAACACGTTCGTCAAGGTGGCGCTTCAAAGCGGCCTGCTTGGTGCTCTCGAGCAGATTGCTCGCAACAGTGAAGGTAACTTCGCGGTGCAGGGTGAGCTGATGGGTCCTGGCATTCAAGGCAACCGTGAGAATCTGAAGGTCCACCAACTGTTCATTTTTGACGTACAGAACATCGACAAGCAGACATACATGACACCGGCGCAGCGAGCCGAGTTCATGTTTTTTCTGTACAGCAATGGTGTGAATCCTTACCTGGTCAAGCACGTGCCAGTGCTGCATGACAACGTAACGCTCGACGAGCTTGGCATCACCAACGCCAAGGAGCTGCTGGCATTCGCTGAGGGCCCGAGCTTGGCGCACCAAGTTCGTGAGGGTCTAGTCTTCAAGCGGGTAGACGGCCAGTTCAGCTTCAAGGCCATCAGCCAGAAGTATCTGATGGCCGAACGCGATTGAGCCATTTCGTGAACTCACCAACTGACATTTCGCGTTTGTCTTCTATGCGACAGCATCGAACCTTTGGTATTCCTCTGAGCGCAGACGCTATGGCTGCGGCATGTGTGGGGGACTTTGGGACACCAGGTCTTCCGACTAGTGGGTTGGCCCTTCCTTTTAACTTCATGCGCTGATGTTTGCGCCGCTCATCAGTCCAATGCTCTTCAAGCCATCGCTGATGAGCGGCACGCCGCTCATCAGTCCAACTTGCGCTCTGGCTTCGCTGAAGACGTTCTCTGAATGCAGGATCTTCCCAGTTCTTCTTACTTGCTGCAGAAAGCTTCTTCAGTTGTTCGTCAGTAAATTTGTGTCCCGGGTGCCCAACAGGTGCACCGTCAAGTGCGTTCTCCTCGATAAGATTAGCCCACCCTGGATCATGAACAATGCGGTGCTCACGCGAGAACTTCAAAGCAGCAGTCTTGGCAACTTCAATGTCATCAAAAGCTCCAAGGATCTCTGTCTCTACATCTGCGCCGTGCTTCCTAAGGTGCGCTTTCCAACGCTTTCCGGAACCATGGTATTTGAATGGGTCCTTCGTCGTTTTACCAAAGTACTTCAATCCGGTTTGTCTGTGTGTCTTAATGTACAGGTAGATGATCTTCACCTCCTACGACTATTTATAGCACAAGCCATCAGCAACGCGTTCCTCGCCAAGGAAAATAACTGATTTCTATAGGAATGCAAAATGACGTATGAGCTATTCTCTTCTTTGATCTGGGCAATCATGGGGGCCCTCACATTCAAATTTTCAGGATGGGGTGGAGTGGTTGGGGGATGCGCTGGACTGATTTTCTATCATCTTGTTCTGAAGCCAACATTTGGACTCTAAATGGACAAAGAAAAACTACTCGCTGAAAGGGAAAAGCTTGTTAGTCAGGTTGAGGCTCGTAAGGCTAAGGGACCTGACAGCAAGTCCGCGGCTTCTCTCAAGTTCTTCGAGGAGGACCTGATTGCTCTTGCCAAGAAGATCCTCACTATTGACAAGAAGCTAGGACGCGTGTAATGGCTAAGATCACCGTCACGTTGCAGTGCGTTGAGTATGCTCTCGCATTACCCCCTCGAAAAATGCATGGTGAGCAGATCAAACTGCAGGTGTTGCCAAAGCCTGGGGACTTCCTTAAAAGCGGGGACGGATACGCAGAGATTATCCGTGTGGTGCACGATATCAAAACTGGCGAAATCACGTTGGTGATCAAATGAAATTCTTCTCAATTGACAACTTCATCGCAGTCGTAGCGACTGCTGGTGTGAGCCTCATGTCCATCAAAGCTGGGTTTGAAGTAAATCCTGTTGAAATGGTAACTTTGTACGGAGTTTTCATGCTGTTCAGAAAGAACAATTCAGATGATTAATGACACTCTCATTTGGTTGCTGATTGTTCCAATTCTTGGGGCAGTAGCAGTATGGTGGTTTACCGGACACAAGAAAGAGAACCTTGCGCCCGCGGCGCTTTATGCTGTCATTTCATGTGTCATTGTAACTTTCTGCTTCTTCATCTCTAAGGGAGTTGCTACAGCTGACGTTGAAATTTGGAATGGACAGGTAACAAGTAAGAACAGACAGCACGACTCCTATAAGCGCCCGTATGACTGCAACTGCAGGAGCGTGTCGCGATGCTCTGGTTCTGGTTCCTCTCGCTCCTGCACCTCAGACAGGGTATGCGATACGTGTTGGGAGGATCGTTACACCGTGACATGGTCCTGCTATACTACAATCGGCACCTACACCATTCAGCATCTAGATACCACAAGCAGGTCGGTCTACGCAACGCCGGATCCCGCTCGCTACAGCGTTATCAAAATTGGTGATCCAGTTTCAAAGCGCAGCACCTACACGAACTACGTTCAAGCTGTTCCCCAGTCACTTTTCGCGACTGCCGCACCTAGTGTCAGGGCACGTTTTGTAAGTCTAATTCCTCCGTATCCTGATGGTGTATACGACTTCTATAAGCTTGACAGGTTCTTGACCCCAGGCTATAGTTCCACTGAAGCTGGTGAGTGGAACTCTGCAATTAGCGAGCTTCTTAAGGAGCGTGGGCCACGCAAGCAGGTAAATGCCATCGTAGTTGTCGCTAAGACCGATGACCCAAGTTACGTGCATGCTCTGCAAGACGCATGGGAGGGAGCTAACAAAAACGACGTAGTTCTTGTCATTGGCAGCGCCCAGTGGCCAAAGATTGATTTCGTTGAAGTCATCAGCTGGACTAAACGTGAGCTGTTTAAGGTACAGCTGCGTGATGAGGTAATGGCTATCGGGGCTATTGAGCGTGAACCAATTCTGAAAGTTCTTGCCCATCAGATCGACACCAACTTTGAACGCAGGCGAATGAGGGAGTTTGAGTATCTGCAGGCAGAAATTGATCCTCCCACTTGGTTGCTGCTTTTTCTCCTGACGCTCATGATCGCAGCTGTTCCTGTTCAAATCTACTTTTTTAACGGCAAAAGTTGGACACCCAGGACAGCTATTTCTAACGGCCGCCCGCTTAGGAGGTACTAGAATGTTCAAAGTTATTACCGCTCCAGATGAACCACGACGCATGGGGTTATTTGAGAGCCTACGCACCACTGAGATTTTCCTCGCGGGGTCGATTGAGATGGGCAAGGCGCGTGAATGGCAACAGGAGGTAATTGATAGATACCAAAGCGTCGAAAATCTAACCATCTTCAACCCACGTAGGAAAGACTGGGACGCGTCGTGGGAACAATCTCTGAGCAACAAGAATCTTGTTCAGCAAATTGATTGGGAACTAACGATGCTCGATCGTGCTGACTACATATTTTTGTACCTTCAGGCTGGAACTCTTTCTCCAATCTCAATGATGGAGCTTGGACTGCATCTTAACAAGAGTTCTTCAGTAGTGGTCTGTGAACCCGATTTTTGGAGAGAAGTGAACATCCACGTAACTTGCACGCGCTATGGAGTAGAAGTTCACAGTTCACTTGAAGCCGGCTTGCAGGCGCTTGATGAGCTAATTGGTGTTTAGGAACATTCAACCTGCAATATGCGGTGTTCTTAACCTAGGTTTTGTTCTACAATACTAAAGTATTTTCGTTAACTAAGGAGCCCCCAAAATGAAGGTTGCTGTCGTCGCGTTGATCGCCATTGGCGCTTTGGCTGCGGGTGTCGCAGGAAGCTACATCTCGTATGCCAACTATGGAAACAGGACTGAGGTTGCCATCAAGGCAAAGTACCAAGACAATGAAAACGTCTATGCAAATGGCACGCAAAAGGTAATGGAAATTGCCCAAGTTCCGGCCATGTATCGAGACGATCTGAAGAGTGTCTTTACTGCAGCCATTCAAGGTCGCTATGGTGAAAATGGATCCCAAGCAACCTTTCAGTGGCTGAAGGAACAAAACCCACAGCTTGACAGCGGAATGTACACCAAGATCCAACAGGTGATGGAGAGCTTCCGTAACGAGTTCAAGAACGCGCAGACTGCGCTGCTTGACCAGTGCCGGAGCTACGAAACTGCTCGCGGAAATGTTTGGTCTGGTCTGTGGCTTCGTATCACCGGTTACCCTAAGATGGACATCGAGAAGATGTGCACCATCGTCACCACCGACAAAGCGCGCCAGACGTTTGAAACCAAGCGTGATGGTGGTATTCAGCTCCGCCACGGCAACTAATTTGGTGAAAAACAGACATGGAATATACCGTAACCGTCGATGACGTTTTCGCTAAAGCTCTTTCTGCTGCAGAAAATCTAGGGGCAACACAGGCGCAGTTGGATAGGGTCAATAGCCTTAAGCAGCTGATTGAGCGAACTGAACTAGACGTTAACCCATTTAAGAAGGCAGTTCTGCTTGTTGAGATTCATGATCACTTTCTTAAGATCATCATTAAACAGGCAGATGAAAATGGTAACCCAATCATTGACGGTCACTGGTGTCGTGTCACAATTGACCATCTTGCAATGATGAGTGTGACCACTAGCAAGGATCCTGTTTTCATTCACATTTTTGAAGAATAACTTGTTGCATTTGTAGCAACCTGCAGTGTATAATATCATCAAATCAACCACTACCTTGTTTTAAGGAGTTTAATCAAATGTCTAAGCGTCTTTTTGTTTCTTCTGTGGTTCAAGCAAAGCTGCTCACCAATGTTCTCATTCCGCAAATGAAGGACGGTTTTTGGAAAGATCACCGGCCCGCTGGCCACTATAAGGAGTGGGAAGGCGTCGAGATTGTAGTGAGTGACACCGATCAGCTTGGAGTTGATGGGTGGAAGATGCCGCGTCTCTACAACTTCATCAACCCGGAATTCGTCAAGCTTAATGAGCGCCTGCTGATTGAAACCGCCCAGGCGGTGAAATCTAACAGCAACTTTCGCTCCATCAAGAAGGAGCTTATCGAGCTTTCGTGGATCGTTGGTGGTCGACTGACTACCAAGAGTGGTATTCGAACTAAAGCCAATCGTGGAACCAACAAGCCCAGTTCCGCTGAAGCCGTCCAAAAGGCAAAAACCGCGGTGCAGGAAGCCGTTGCCAACGTGAAGAAGACGGCGGTCAAGAAGAAAGAAGTCGACGGAAACGTGGAAGTCATCAAGACCTCCAGCGGTGCTACCGTTCGACGTGTGAAGGTCGGGGCTTAAAATGGCAACTTTCCAAAGTGAAATCTCGCCGCTGCCCATTCCTCCTGGGGTTCAAGTCAGGGTGGGGAAGCAGTGGGTAGAAGTTCCCATCGAGGAGCTTTCTGAACAGCAGCTTTCTGACCTTGCAGAAGAATTCACTCAGCGCCTATTCGAAATGGCTGGAAAAAGTCTGTGAACAGCTTCTATCTTGTTGTTGATCTGCAGCCAGCCACCGAAGAAGAGCTTGAGGTGCTGTTGGACGAAATGAGAACTACCCGTGAAGAAGAACCAGTCCTGCTGGATCGTTTCACGGTGATAGGACCTCTCGATGTAAACGAGCTTGGCGAAGAGATGTTCATGTTGGGAACTTGCTTTGAGCGAATTGAAACTCAGCACGATATCGTTTTCCCATTTGACTTCGTCGTTCTACCAGAAAAACCGACAGACGCAGATGAACTTGATCTGCTTTTTGAGGCTAAGCAGGCTCTGCAAATCAAAAATTCATCCTAAAAAGTTATTTACTTTTTGGCAGAATGATGTATAATAGCAATAAATAAACAAGCAAACCAAGAGGATAGACCTCAAGGTATCAACTAACCAAACGGAGAGTTCCGAATGGCATCTAAAGACGTTACGGTCTACATCGGCCGGTTCAGCCCCTTCCACAACGGTCACGCCCACGTTCTTCGGCAAGCTCTCGAGACGAGCAAGCTGGTGATTGTTCTCGTAGGTAGCAGCGGTCAAGCCCGCTCCCTCAAGAACCCCTTCACGTTCCATGAAAGGGCTGACATGATCCAGAAGTGGTTGGGCAGCCAAGTCCTTGGAGGCCAAGTCATTGGAGGCCAAGGCCTCCAAGACGGCGCATTTGGCGCCATTCGCATTCTGCCAATCCGAGACTACCCGTACAACGACGCTCTCTGGATTCGTCAGGTGCAGCGCATCGTCAAGCGCCAGATCCTGGACAACTTCAGCCTCGACGACAAGCCGACGGTCTACATCACTGGTTCCGATCGTGACGAGAGCACGTGGTACCTGAAGGCCTTCCCACAGTGGAAGCAGTCGCTTGTTGAGCCGTACGTTCAAGACAGCAGCCTGAGCGTCAGCGCTACCGAGATCCGTAAGTGGCTCTTCTCGAAGGAGTACGACCTTGAGGCGGCGGGCAAAATGAACAAGATGGTGCCGGCCAGCACCCTTCGCTTTCTGAACGCCTTCAGCGAGACGAAGGAATACGCCGAGCTGGTCTACGAATACGAGTTCCTCAAGAAGTACAAGGCCTCCTGGGCGAACGCCCCCTACGCGCCGACCTTCGTTACCGTTGACAGCGTCGTTGTTCAATCTGGACACGTGCTGGTAGTGAAGCGTGGCGCAGAGCCTGGTAGGGGACTTTGGGCGCTGCCTGGTGGCTTCGTCAACCAGAGCGAGAAGCTGCGAACCGCCGCCATTCGAGAGCTGGTTGAAGAGACTGGCATCCGACTGGCTGAAGGCAAGAAGGCAAAAGAGCTCACTGAGCAGATCCTCAACGGGTCGGTGCGCGAGAGCGAGACGTTCGACAAGCCTGATCGTGATCTTCGTGGTCGGACCATCACCACCGCCTTCCTCATTCGGCTCGATGATACGAAGCCGCTGCCGAAGGTCAAGGGAATGGACGATGCAGCTGACGCGTTTTGGGTTCCCATCAGCGACGCTCTTGAAATGACTGACAAGTGGTACGCTGATCACCATGCAATTCTTGAAACCCTCATTGCCTACAAGGACATCTAACATGAGCAAGTACGAAAACTACCTGCAGACCTACGCTGGTCGAGAGCTGCTGAAGCAGCACAGTCTTGATGACACTGGCACCTGGGAAGTTCTGGGAGAAGATCCTAACTGTGACCTCGGCGGTCACCACTACCAGCCGCGCCTTGGGATTTACCAAGGAAAGCTGCGAGACATTCTGGAGATGGCAACTGAGATGAGTGGTTTCTGGGCTTGGGGTGCCGGAGGAAACATCAACCCTGTTGCTGTTCAAAAGGTAGATGCTGAAAGCGTGAAGAACCGCAATCGATTGATTAAGCTTGAGGCAGAGCTTAAGAAGCAGCTTGAAGAAGTTCAAGCAAAGCTTAAGGCCAAGCCTTAAAGCAATATCATGTACGAGTGCTATCACGGGTGTGGAGTAAAAATTAGCGATCAGTTCTATAATCATATGATGGTCGCCGCAAAACATCCTCCCATCTGTAAGTGCAGATACAGTTTCAATTCGGGCTCCTCTGTTCATTGGAGCCTGTGGGTGAAGGTACCGACCACAACTGGTGCCAAAACGGATACGGCGACAGACGCCAAGTCCAGCCATTGACAAGGAGCTTATCATGGCACGTCTTTCTTTCACCCCCATCCTAGCGTCGGATTCGTACAAGCTTAGCCACGCCTTCTCGTACCCGAGCAACGTGGTAGGCATGCACTCCTACATCGAAGCCCGTACGGCTGGTCGGCACATCATCGTGCCCTTTGGCCTTCAGATGTTTATCGAGAAGTTCCTGACCGAGAAGGTCACGATGGAACACATCGACGAAGCTGAAGCATTTGCGGCGGCGCACGGTGAGCCCTTCAACAGGGCTGGCTGGGAGAAGGTCATCGCTCAGTACGGCGGCTACCTGCCCGTCACCATCCGCGCGGTGCCTGAAGGCATGCCGGTACCCAGTGGCAATGCCCTCGTGACCATCGAGTGCACTGATCCCGACCTCTTCTGGCTGTCGAGCTATCTCGAGACCGCCCTGCAGCGCGGCTTCTGGTACCCGACGACAATCGCTTCGATGGACTACGAGATCAAGCGTGAGATCAAGCGCTTCTATGAGCTCTCGGGTGCCGATATGGGTCTTCTGCCCTTCGCGCTGCACGACTTCGGTGGTCGTGGCGTCACCTGCGCCGAGCAGGCCGAGATTGGTGGTGCTGCCCACCTCGTCAACTTCATGGGTTCCGACACCATCGAAGGTGTTCGTGCTGCAAACTTCTACTACAAGTCGGCAATGGCCGCGTTCTCAGTGCCTGCCACCGAGCACAGCGTACAGTGCGCGTTCAGTCTGCGAGATGAAAAGGGCGGTGGCGATCTTGAGTACCTGCGTCACCAGATCAAGAACCTCGCCAAGCCAGGTGGTATCGTCTCGATCGTCATTGATGGCTATGATGTGATCCGTGCATCCAAGCTACTGTGCACCGAGCTGAAGGACGAGATCATCGCCAGTCAAGCCAAGATCGTCTTCCGTCCTGACAGCGGTGACATGATGGAGATCGTGCCGCAGATCCTGCGCATGCAGGAAGCCGCGTTCGGTACGACGCTCACCAGCAAGGGCTATAAGAAGATCAACAACGTTGGTATCATCCAAGGCGACGGCGTCGACCACATGGCCATCAAGACCCTGCTCGGCAACATCATGGCGATGGGCTACAGCGCCGACTGCGTGATCTTCGGAAGTGGCGGTGCTCTGCTCCAGAAGGTAAACAGGGACAGCTTTAAGTTTGCCCAAAAGGCTTCTGCAGTTCTTGTTGATGGGCAATGGGTTGGTATCTCAAAGAACCCTGTCACCGATCCTGGTAAGCGCAGCAAGGAGGGCAGACTGTCGCTTGCTAAGTCGCTACTAACTGGTGAGTTTCGTACCTATGACATTGGCAAGGGGCTAGATGCTGGGTTTGAAGATGTGATGCAAGTTGTCTACGTAAATGGCACCATCTTCAACAAGACGACGCTGGACGAAGTTCGGACCCGCGCCTCGTTTTAACATTCTTGAGGGGGTTTGATGAGTGACTTAGTGCAACGACTGCGTGCAGACATTGAACAGTGGGAAGGCCACTACAGCGGCGACATGTTGGTGCGCTACTATCCAGCACCACCCCTTCAAGTTGAAGCTGCCAACAGAATCGAGGCACTAGAACGTCAGCTTCTAGCAAACAACCCGCTAATTGATGAGGCGATCGCGCAACTTGAGGCCGACGAGGAGTTGATGCGGCAGGCATTGGAGTTCTGCGAGTTCGCTTGGCGAGACGTTCCAATGAACGACCATGCCTTTGAACGGCTAGAGCAAACCATGGAAGCCCTGCGCATCCGCCTCCAAGAAAAGAAGCGTCGATGAGTTCACTGCAACGACTTAACCTGTTCTAAATTAGCAAGAAACTTTTACCTGTGTAAAATACCACTATGGACCTATCTAATCTTGAACACCAAATTCTTGATGCGTTGCCTAATGCGTCTTATGACGTGAGGTGCATTAAAAATAAAGCTGACTACATCGGGGAGTGTGTAAGTTGGGGTAGGGAGAATGGACATAATGCAACCTTGATGCAGCGTTTGGCACGCATTAAGTGGCAGTCAGGTGAAGTTGAAGACCTAATTTCAGCAATTGAGCGTGACATTCCTCTTAAGCTAAAAGATGCGGTAATCATGCTGCTCAAGGATAGGTACGTAGTATGATCAACGTTGCTATCTATTCAGAGAAAGTTGGTAATCAACTTGTTCACAGCAAGTGGGATTTTTCAGATCTTCCACTGGGGTATCTGATTCGCACAAACTTGGGAACGGCCCACACTCTACAAGATAGTGGGCTCGATGAACAGCCTACAGGGCTTGTGGTGCAAACACTGCATAAGCATTGGGCGTTTACAGTCCCCAAACTGGTTCGGATTGAGGGAAAATTTGTTTTGCTAAGCGCGCTCTCTGACACAACGGGCTCAGGAACACTGCAAAAGATAGACAAGTACTACATTCTGCTGGAGATGCTATGAATGCTCTAATCGATGAAGCTGTAGAGCTTGAAGAACAGCTGTATATTAAGTGGGATGGAGCTGTAAGTGCGCGAATTGACGAGATCTGGACACAGCTCAGGAAACCCTATGATCATCTTTATAGCGGTTACTGTCTTGGGGATACAGTTGGTCCTGGTTGGTGGCCTGATCTACTTTCCGCAATGGAACAAGTTAACGCTTTGATGGCAAAGCACCAAGACTACCAATTAAGCATCAGACAGATCAAGGAAAAATTTGGTGGAATTCGTTTCTACTACGATATTAACAGGCGTACAGAAGATGCTGACGTTGAAGAACACGATGAAGATTGGACAGATGAGCGTCAAAAGGACGAGGTTCTTTTAGATCTGCAAAAAGAGGTTTATGACATAGTCAGAAAGCTAGAAGCTGCAACTGAGTTCAAGTGCGAAACGTGCGGACAGCCAGGAGAACCTACTAGTACAGGTTGGATTAAGGTTCTCTGTAACAAGCACAAGGAAATGCGAGCTAACAGATTTAAAAGCGAGATAAAGCTTTAACCGTAAATATAAAACTGGCGCCACAGCAGTTCTGTGGTATTGTCGTAATTCGGAGTGACTTGAAGAGTTCAAGACGGGGGTTCGATTCCCCCCGGCTCCACCAGGAAGAGCATCTAAACGTATAGGTCGCACTATACAGGATTAGGATAGCCGTGTATGCGAATCTCGCGCTAGACCTACCGGTGCTTTCCCTAATGGGGCCGACCAGGTTTCGATTGGGCTGCGGAGATGATCATACGCGACACGAGAGTCGACCGACGTAATCGGCGAAAATAAATCAAACGCAAACGACTCGCGTTTTGCCATCGCAGCTTAAGAACCTGCCGGCACGGGGTTGACCACCTTGTAACCAAATAGTCCTACGGCCCTTCGGGGCCGTAGTCGTTTAGATTTAGGTAAATAGATGCATGAAGATAGTTTCAAAGCGCGGAAAAAAGAAAGAAGTTGAAGTCAAGCAGCTTGACTTCGATTTTGACTCATTCGGCATAATCATAGTAGATTCTCACGCCATGACTCCAGAAGAGGTTCGTAGAGCTGAAGAGGCAATACGTGATCTAAGAAAACAGCTCGAGGATATAGGCAGAATTTTAGATGCAGGTTGGTTTGGCAGAGAATAACTTAGCTTATAAATACTTTGCGGGTTACTAGATTCGTAAACGGCCATTTTTCATTTGCTCGAGCTGCTGGCCGCTCCGGCTCAAGCTGTGGAGATTACCATGCGCTTGAGGACCGTTTTTCTAGTATTACTTACCAGTGCAGTTGTTTCAATAGGTGCCCAAACCTCGCCAAAGTCAAACCCAAGATTTGCAAGCATCTATAGCGCCCCACTTTTCAGTTTAAGCATTGACCCTTCTACGAAGCATGAAGTGGTAGATCAAGATGGTGACACTCTTTCTGGTGCTGTGTTCAAAGTTGATCCAACTAAGCCAGTAAATGTAGAAGGAACTGCAGTTACCTCATTCATCTATTCTGTAATTGCGGTATGTGGACACAATGGGGTGCTTGTCGCTAGAGCCGAGATGTACAAACAGGATGGAACTGCCTTTAGAATCATGGATGAACTCAAAGCCGTACCAATCGAGCACCCCGAAGCGCCTCTCACTGTTATCTACCAAGTGCTATGCAAAGGGAAAATCAACAAGCAAGATAAAAATAGCGCCTCGAAGTGGATCTAGCTGAGTTTTAGTGTATAATGCATCATCGGCCATGTAGTTCAGTGGTTAGAACAGGGAACTCTAAATTCCCGTGTCATGGGTTCGATTCCCATCGTGGCCACCAGTATATGAGAAGAGCATTTGACATTGCTATCAAGATCTGTACAGCTATTTTGGTGACGTCAATTTTGCTGGTCATTGGTGCGCACATCTTCATGTTTGACACAGAAGACGGATTTCCCGGAAGACCTTAACTATGAAAGGAGCTAAAGTGTAGATTACAAAAACCCGCCTTTATGGCATTGCCCGCCGAGACATTCCCACGTCTCAACAAGCCATCCAAGCAGGCCACGCCTGTCTTGAGTATGCGCTGGAATATGGTCGACCACCTGACCACCACCCATCTCTCATCTTTCTAACCTGTCGAAACAAGCAGGAGCTTGAGCACATTCGCTCCAGGCTCAACCACGTCGGCATACCCACTGCCGAGTTTCACGAGCCCTACATGGACTGGGGCTTGACGGCAATCTCCTGCCTGCTCACCGAAGAGCAGCGCCACCACCTCAAGTCACTTCAACTCTGGAGCACGAAATGAACTTCACCATCATTGGCCACACCGAAGACCAATCGTACCACGACCGCTGCGGTGATTACATCTCCCAGCCCGGCAAGTTCGAAACGTATTTCTTCCGCGAAGAGCAGAAGGCTGAGTTTCTTCGTGAGTGGGCTTTCCACACCTTCCACCGCACGTACGAAGACCTGCTCATTCTGATCAACGGCATTCCCGAAGACAAGATGGCCAGCGAGGAGTATGAGCAGTTCGATGCACTGAACGATGAGATGCGTGAGGTGCTGCCGATCATTTCTGCCGAGCACGAGGCGGCTGAGAAGATCCGCAAGGACGCTGCTGCAGAGGCTGCACTGGCAAAGGCCCGCAAGATCGAGGCTGAGCAGCGTGCCCGCGATCTGGCCCAGCTTGAGGCTCTTCAGAAGAAGCTGGGAGTGAAGTGATGACCAACGAGTACTACCAACAGGAGAGCCAACGGCTGCGCGAGGTGCTGAAGGACGCTGAAGACCGTGGTGACTACCACCTTGAGATGGATGTCAGGGAGCAACTAGTTGCGCTGAGTGATCAATACTACCAGGAGGACACGGAATGAAGATCACCCACACACCAAACCCGCTTGCAACCATCGTTGAGCTTGACGAGCATGAAGTCGAAGTGCTGCGCCTCAAGCTGAAGATTGAGCAGTATGAGGAGCTTATCTTCGGCGCCCACTTCGCCCTTACTTCAAAGGTGAAGGGCTTTGGTAGCGTGCCGCCAATGGCACTTGAAGACGCAGTTACTGAGGCAAAGAGTGAGCTTGATCCTGATCGCTGGTGCGCTGATGGACAGTCACCTATCGAGAAGCGAGTCGAAGAACTTCTGCAGCACTACCTGGAAGAGCTCAGGGGAGAGCACGTCGGTGACTGCACCTGCATCCCGATGTCCTGCTCCAAGTGTCACGCTGAAGATGTTGTCGGTATCAACACCCTCCATCCCTATCCCGGCAAGCACGCCCTCCACGAGATCCAATCAGCGTTCTCACGCTGGAACCCTGAGACCAAGCAGCACGACCGACCTGAGGTTACGTTAGATGCTGCTATCGAGAAACTAGCCAACTCGAAGACTGCCTGTGAGTACCTCATCAATTACCGCAACACCCACTTTTCAAAGGAGTAACATCATGCAATAGAACAACACGCTCTGCGCACCACCCATTAGCATTAGTTGCAAAATAGGCGCGCGCCCAGGTTCACCACTATATGATCTTCGTGAGAAGATGCAGCAGTGCAACCAAAACGAGAAGCAGACTATTCACCAGCATGGTCTTGCAGTCGCGCAAAAGTATCAGGACCTCATCGCAGGTCAAATAGCAGGTTGGAAACTACCGGACTGGTTTATTTCATATCGTGAAAAGCTGCTGTGCGACCAGCCACCAGCAGCTTTAATGTGGCTTTACCATGAGTTTCACGATGTTGGAAAAGTTTATTGCTGTCAAGTTGATGAAGATGGAAAGCAACACTTTCCAAATCACGCTGTAATCTCGGCATCTGTGTGGCAGGCACACTGTGATGATGGTCTCATCGCTGATCTCATTCAACACGACATGGACCTCCATCTATTGAAGCCTTCCACTATTGAAGCCTTTACCCGCTATGACCTTGCGCCCGCGCTGCTGCTAACAGCTCTATCAGAACTGCACGCGAACGCGGATATGTTTGGTGGCATTGATAGCACGTCGTTTAAGATCAAGTGGAAGAACCTTTCAAAAATTGGAGCTCTTATCTGTCGTCAACTTTATCGGGTATAATCATCAATATAGTTTGATAATTGATGAGATACAGCAACATAATCAACAGAGGTTGACAGATGTAATACAATACTTATACTAACAGAAGTAAGTTAGTAAATTACATTAATCACAATAAAGGATCTAACTATGAAGACCGTATACGACACCCTTCCACAGTTCCAAGTTCTTGGTGTAAAGCCTGGAAAAACTACACCAGACGACGCGTTTGAAGAAATTACCCAGGACAGTTTCCAGGGAAAGTGGAAGATTATTGTTTTCTACCCAAAGGACTTTACGTTCGTGTGCCCCACCGAAATCGTTGAGTACGACAAGCTTGTTCAAGATTTTGAGGACCGTGATGCCGTCCTTATGACTGGCTCGACCGACAATGAGTTCTGTAAGCTGGCCTGGAGGGCAGCTCATGAGGGCCTTAAGGCAACCAAGCACTGGATGTTCGCCGACGTTCTGCGTGGTGAAGGATCTCTGTCTGAGGTTCTTGGCGTGTTCAATAAAGAAAGAGGCGCTGCTCTTCGTGCAACCTTCATCGTTGATCCTTGGAACGTCATCCAACACGTCACGGTCAATAACCTCGACGTTGGCCGCTCAGCACAGGAAGCTCTTCGCGTACTGGATGCTCTTCAGACCGGTGAGCTCTGCCCATGCAACCGTCAAGTTGGAGGAGCGACGCTGTGAGCTATGAGCAACTAAAGCAATCAATCCCGGATTTTGCGAAGGACATCAAGTTAAATCTTGACGCAGTTGTCCTTCGCTCGTCACTTGCTCCTGAAGTTGCAGGTGGAGTAGCAACTGCTGCTGCAGTTGCCGCCGGCTTGGATCCTAACGCGTTCCTTGAAAAAATCACTCAGCAGGAATTTCAAGCCGCGCTTACGGCAGCAGCGCTAATGAGCATGAACAACACCTGGTATCCATACGTAGAAATGGCTGAGGACACTGAACTGAAGGGTCTTCCTGCCGGGCTTCGTATGACGTCCTACTCAACTTCCGGTGGAACTACAAAGGATAGATTTGAAGCCTACGCGCTCGCAGCTTCGATTGTTGGCAAGTGTCATTTCTGTGTCAAGTCCCACTATGATCTTTTGAAACAACATGGCTGGACAACTAAACAGCTGCAAGATGTTGGAAGAATTGCTGCAGTTATATCTGCAGTGGCAAAGGTCTCATCTATAACCTGAATTTACTTTGGTGCGTGCGCGTTTTATGATATAATTTTTTATGATTTTAGGAGCCTTATAACTTACTTGGCTCCACATGACATCTGAAAAAATAGCAAATAGAATTTGGTACAAAGCATCTTTAACTCCGGTAGCACAAGGCATCTTTACCGATGCCTTCTACCCAACCCCAAAGCGGGGTTCCGGTGCCCAGTACGTGTACTTTACACAGGAAGACATAACTCCATCAGCAAGAAAAGTAATTGTTGCTTCTAAAATGTCAGAGGCAGGAATTAGACTTATGACACAGGAGCTAGCGCAAGCATGTTTGATACCATTGACGAAAGCAACTCGGGCAGAGATGCAGCAACTGGACAGCTTAACGGTAAACCTCAAGCTGTAAGACGCGAACTTTTCCTTGACCTTGAAGATACGCTAGTTACCCCAATCGTAAATGGTTGGGGTAACTTTGAGATTATTAATCTTGACAAGATTAAGCGCGTCTTGACGGCATTTGAGCCTCATACGGTGAACGTATTCTCATTTGCTATCTGGGACCAGCACCAACGTAACCTCTTCAATACGCATTGTCGACCCCATCTTGAGAAGATGCTTGGGATGCAGTTCAACCTTGTGTTAACCGTTGATGATGACATCACTCCTATTTGCTGTAAGGAGATGGGGATGTCAATACAGAGCGTTGACTTTCAAGAGATGAGCAGCTTCTGGGGTAAGCAAGGTGCTTTCAGGTTGTGCATGCGGCACCATGCTGTTAATCATCGCAGGAATAGCCCAAGCTTACCGCTACATGTTTTACTTCTAGACGACGTGGTGTTCAATGAACGCCTAGTGTGGCCTGACATTCAGACCACCGTTGAACAACGTAACATCGACCAACTATGAGCCTTCTACGCCTAATCAAAAGTGATGCCCTAGAGGCACGCAAGCAGAGGTTCACCTCTGCTGCCACCACTCTCACAACTCTTATTGGTGAGCTTGAGACCCACGCTAAGAACGCTGGGCATGAGACAACTGATGCTGATGTTGTGACTTTTCTGAAGAAGACCATCAAGAACATTGATGAGACCTTGAAGACTCTTGAGCTGTCCAACGATAGCAGGGTTGACAAGCTTCTTGCTGAAAAGGACTTGCTTGAGAAGTACCTCCCAAAGCAGCTTTCGGAGTATGAACTCAAGGAAATTATTGAAGGCTTCATTGCTGCTGGATGTACCAACGTTGGCGACACCATGAAGATTCTCAAGACCCAGTACAATGGCCAGTATGATGGCGCGCAGGCATCGTCAATCCTCAAGACACGATTCACAAAGTAAGGAAATGCAATAGACCTTTTTTGGACACTTCTTGCAATCATTGGTGCGGGAGCTTCTTTACTTGCGTTCATTGTTTGGATTATCATGTACTTTATGGATTAAGATATGAAATCGACAATAGATGTTCTTAACGGTATCATCAGCGGTGATACCATCCCAAAAGCCGTTGACTTTACTGACACGCCAGCAGAGGTGCTGCGGGAAGCTCAGATTAAGAAGAATGAATACAAGTCTCGTCTTAAGAACGGTATTTGGATGGTGGAATTTACAAAGGTAGATGGGACACCAACGGCAATGGAGTGCACGCTTGACGCACGTTATGTTCCGCCAAGTGACGCACAAACCGCATCAACCACAGCAATTGAAAATCCAACGGTACTGAGGGTCTACGCGGTTGATAGGAATGGTTGGCGGTCCTTCAAGGTGCTAAACGTTACTCGGTTTTACCAAAAACCTGAACATCTGTAAATTTGAAAACTCTAGGGGAAAACATGAATGTTAAGTCGTTTAAGCTGATGGATGGCCAAGAGCTTGTAGCCGAGCTTATTTCAGAAACTGGTCAGGGGTATCTAGTGAACAATCCATTGGCGGTCCATGTTTTACGCGGGCCAGATGGGGGTGGGCATCTTGCCTTTGCGCAGTGGTCTATGGTGCAGGACGCCTCTCAACCAGTTGAAATCTTTGACCATGGCCTAATCGCAAAGCCAGCTGATCTAGTTGATGAAGTGGCTAAGAGCTACATGGAGCAAGTCACAGGAATTGCCCTTCCGACACCACCTTCAAGCCGTATCTTGACTGGTTAACCTTCTAGCTGGCACATAACAGCAGGTTTAACTTAGCATCAATAAATAGGACTATTCGTAAGGATAGTCCTTTTATGCTTCTACAAGAAATCTTTGATGAAGATGCTGCGCCCGGAGAGCTGCGGGTTCTAGCAAAAACCTTTCCCAATACCTGGAGAAAAATGGTCGACCGCCTTATTGGGAAGCCGCACTATCTCAAGTTTAGAGGTTTTGACATCTATGATGAGAGTGGATTTGGCCCAGCCATTGATGGTCTCAAACACTATTTCGCGGAAAAAGTTAAGAAAAAAATGGTAGATGTGGAGGTAGATTTTAAGCTGTCATCGACCTACAGCGAAATGGTTCCAATAAGCGAAGCCAATCTTGTCGCGGTGTTTTACGATGTCAGATATGATAGTATTCTTCTTGGTTATGACGCGTGGGTTGACGATGAGGATTTTGGTCAAGTATTTGAAAGGTTGTTTGAGGAAGAAACTGGGGAGGTCTTTGACTACGAAAATGAGGAGCACGAGCTCGCGTTTCGCATTGCGGCGCGAGAGTTCAGCAGAGTAGGAATGTTTGGTCTGCTGATCTCCTGCGGCTACGACGGCATGAAGCCAATGTATGAAGTGCAATATGAAGCCGAAAAGGGATTTTTCAAGGGCGTGTCTAGCACCATTGATCGCATGGACGTAATAAAGCTGTAATCAAATGCTGCTATCAGAAATTACCGCGTCAGATCTACTTTCTAAAAGACGCTCAGACATGTTTCCATATTCCTGGGTTGCAGTACCTAAGGGGACTCTATGGCTAAGTGCAATCAATGGTCTTTGGATAGTTAAAACGTTTCAAGAAGCTCAGAGCGCGCTTGAAAGCCCAGCTATTAAGTTCTTGCATAGGACTGCGTCGGTCAGCTATCCGGTTTCCGTTAAAGCTTTCAGCGGTACTAACGCGGTGGTGTTTGTTAGAGGCAATGAGACCAATGACGCGTTCGAATGGCCGCAGCAGTTTCTGGGCAAGCGAACTTTACCAATTCTTGCTATCGGTCTATCTGAAAAAGGAGCACGTGCTGCAGGCGAAAAAGCACTTGCGACGCTCGGCCTTAAGCAGGATCTTTGGGTCTTCAAGTCGCCCAATTTGGATCCTGTCATATTTGACTACACTGAAGATCAGCTAAGGAGGAAACAACCAATCACAGAAGGCCGTGGCCAACAGGTTCTGCAGTTTGCTGACTATATCTCAAAAATTGGTGATATTTCAACAGGCGCTCAAGAGCAGTACAAGAAAGTAGGTGCGCTGCTGTTCAAGAGCGGATTCAAGTTTGAACCACAATTTTCAACATTTGAAAAAAGTATTGGTGAAGCAGTTTTTAACTTCGATTTTCCAGATGATGAAGAAAAACATCTACTTAATGGATCACTAATTTTGACATCTTGCGCCGTTAGAAGTGGAACCCTGACGCATCGACACAATAAGTTCATTAATGCTGAATTCATTGTAGATGTAGGAATAGACGCGTATTTGGAAATTCTAGAGGCAAAGGCTAAAGCATCATGAAGGTATATCAGCTTTTTGAGGGTCGTGGAGCTCAGGTCTTAGCCTTCAATGACTATGTCAACAGGATGGCAGAGGTCTCACCTGTTTCCGCTGAGCGCTACAAGAAGATTGGGATTGAGCTTTTCAAAGAGGGCTTCACCTATGAGGACACCCTCTTTCACAAGTTGCCTGAAGAGGGTGGTGTGTATGAGATCTACCTTCCTATATTCAACAACAAGGAAGCCATTAAGCGTGGAGATATAAGAGTTAACTACTACAACTGGAACAACAGTGAAAAGTTCGAGTACGACAGGCTGATGAGCGTTAAAGAGATTGAAAGGTACGCGGTGCCGGTCTTTCTGGACCTGATGAAGAAGGCAGCGAGGAAAGTGAAATGAAGGTTGTTGAACTATTTGAAAATACCCGTGGTCAGCAGGTGATGCAGTTTCTTGACTACTTAAATGACCGATGCCCCTGCAAGAAGACTGACAAGGAGCACCTGCAAAAGTTTGCCGCTGAGCTGTTCAAAGACGGCTGGGCTTTCAATGTTGGCCCATCTTTTTGCGACTTCATCAAGGGCACCGATGTCACTGGTAAGCACCGCCTTGTTCCCCCTGAAAAGCACTCCAAGGGCCGCAACAAGGACGTCGTGAGCTACTTCTATGCCAAGAAACTCAAGCCTGAACCTGGAGGCCTTTCAAAAAGCGAGCACTTTGCCACTGTTATTGACATCGATTATCCTGACTACATGCTTGAGGAGTTGAAGGAAATCATGAGTGTAAAGCGCGATTGAATTTAACCTGACATTCTTCATTTTCCCGGTTTCATATAAATAAGTTCATACTTCAAACTTAGGAAACCTCCTTCAATGTTCACGCTGATAGCATCGACAACAAGACTCTCTAGCCCATCGGGGCTGGGTAGCTTAGTGTCAGCTGCCCCAGCGTATCCCTCCAAGGAGGCTGCTCAGGGATAAAGTCAAATTCAAGACTACCCCGAAGGCAGCCAGAGGAAACAAAGGCTGCCTTCGGTCGTTTTAGATGTTACAATTTTTGAGTTTGCTACAAAATTTGTGTGTACAAAGCTTAAAAGTATGATATGATAGCAACATCTTCTGAAGAAAAGAGTTCGCTAAAGTCCTTGAGACTAAACCGAAAATTCTCTTCAAAAGATGTTGTACAAAAGGTTGAAAGTGTTGTATAATGCTTTCAACGCAGTAGATAAAGCAACAAGGATGCTTCATCTACAACCTCGAAAGAGGATGTTCTTTATACAATCTGGAACTTGCCAACACGACGTTGGCAACTAGCGTGTAAGAGGTCTGACGACCAACTGTCACGTTAGAAATCAACGTCGTTCTTCGGGAAGTTAGCTCAGCGGTAGAGCGGCGCCCTTACAAGGCGTTGGTCGGCGGTTCGATCCCGTCACTTCCCACCATTTCAAAGCATCTAAGCGAGTCAGCACTGTGGTGCACAACTGGAAGATTCCAGTTGGAAGCGGTTAGATTCCGGTAGCGGGTAATGATAGGTTCAAGTCCTATCCCGTTTGGATGCTTTGAAATGGTAAAATTCTTTGGGTGTGCGGGGACGTTGGAGTGTCTCGGCGGACTGTAAATCCGTTGCCTTATGGCTTAGGTGGTTCGAATCCACCCACACCCACCATTTCAAAGCGCACTTATCAGAGCGCCCAAGCCACAGTGGAGACCATCTATCTAGTGTGCGGGCGTCTAAGATGGTCTGTCTGATGCTAGTGCGCTTTGAAATGGTAAAAATTACGGGGGCAGTGATTGGGATCCGGCGGGGCCTTGCAAGCTCTGTGACTAGAGGAGTTCGATTCTCCCGGCCTCCACCAAAAACATGGGTCATTAGACATGTTGGGAATGGTCGCTCTCATCAGTGGGGGCTGCGTCGGTTCGAGTCCGACATGATCCACCAAGCAGTAGTGAATGAAATATACCGCACCTAATAATTCATAGGTCGTTGTAGTCCGAGTTCAAATCTCTGACCATGAACATGAGAAGCCCGAAGGGGGAGAATAGGTTGGTAACAGAGCCACCCATAATGAAGGATGGTAATGGTCCTTCCATTGTGCCAGCTGAATACGTCGACGGTCCTATCAGCCGCCTTCTCATTAGACAAAACATGGACGCACCATACGGGAGATAACCTGCTGCCGGTGTGAAAGGCTTCAATAGCATGGAGTCACCAATGAGGGTGGGAATCCCTCGGCGTCCACCAAAATACTGACAGACCTCGCTGGTCAGCACGGCACTACAGCGTTGGTCTCCTAGCACGACACAGAGCCTTACGCCACCGTGCGTAGCGTAAGTGAACCGCTGGTCGAAGTCGTGAAGACGATGGTCCGAGTGCAAGCCTCGGCAGAATAATGGGCAGGTGCTAGAGCGGTTTAATAGACTGGTCTTGAAAACCAGCGGGTCAGAAATGGCCCCGTGGGTTCGAATCCCACCCTGCCCGCCAAACATGCTGGCTTAGCTCAGTTGGTAGAGCAGCGCCCTTGTAAGGCGAAGGTCGTCAGTTCGAATCCGACAGTCAGCACCAAACAATTCTCACGCTAACACCGTAGCTTATAACGTGAGCGCGCAGTCAACTACGGAAGGACTGCAAAATGGGAAGTGGGCAGGACGGTAATGCAGCACCCTGCTAAGGTGTAGGGTTGTGATGAACAGCCCAGTGGGTTCGACTCCCACACTTCCCGCCAGAACAGCTCAAGCACTGTAGACTGCAGCTACAGTGCAAGATTGGGAGGTCGCTCCTTCCAAGGTCCGTGGTAGTTGAAGGGGTTAAACGCCGAAATATGAGGGTTAGAATCCCTCCATCCTGTCTGGATGCGTAGGCGGTAGAGTAGGAGATGCAGGTTCGAGGCCTGCCCAATGGACCAAAACCAATTCAATGTGCACTTGACAGAGCGGTTATGTGCTGGCCTGCAAAGCCAGAGAGCTGGGTTCAACTCCCGGAGTGCACTCCAATAAATATGAGGTCTTCACTACTTTTATAGGAACGTCATGGAACTCCAACGACTTCGCCAGCTGGCTGGCCTCACCGAGGCTGTAACCCAAAAGGCTTCACCTGCTGAAGTTTGTGCAGCCCTTGAAAAGGCTGGCTTCAAGTGCAAGATCATGAAGCCTGAAAATTCGGTACAGATTCAAGCATCGACGAAGAATGATGGAGATGTCCAGATGGTCACCTTCGAACCAAAGTCTGACACTAAGTGGAAGACGATGGTTGGTAGAAAAGAAGGCGACAAAGTCTACTGGGACTCTTCAGTTCGGACGACAGGCTCAACTGCTGCTGAGCTGGTAGCCATCGCCAAGAAGTTCATTCCAAACATGGTCTAACCTGAGGATCTTGGTAGCAGGAGACGCGTAACCTCGGCTACATCAGGAGAGGTGTGAAATTCACCTCAAGAATTTAGGGCATGTAGCTCAGTTGGGAGAGCGCTGCTTTCGCACGGCAGAGGTCGAGGGTTCGAATCCCTTCTTGTCCACCAGAATGTACCGGCGGTGTAGAGGCAATGGGCCCTGCGCTGACTACATCGTCGGTCCTAGTTTTCATGCGACCGTGGCGTAATTGGTAGCCGCGCCAGCTTGAGGTGCTGGTCCTGTAAGGGGTGGAGGTTCGAGTCCTCTCGGTCGCACCAAAACATGAGGGTCCCACACCAGGCAATTGAAGCCGAAATGTCGTCCTCAGAGAATTGGGCCGGTAACTCAGTTGGTCAGAGTAGCCGACTCATAATCGGTTAGTCGTCGGTTCGAGCCCGACCCGGCCTACCAGATTACAGAATTACGGGGGTATAGCTCAGCTGGGAGAGCACCTGCTTTGCAAGCAGGGGGTCGTCGGTTCGATCCCGTCTACCTCCACCAGACAATGGGCAGGCATGGAGACTCCTCTCGTAAAACAGAGGACCGCGAGTTCGATTCTCGCCTCTGCCCACCAACAAGATACTGTCACAAGTGTAATGGATGCACGCCTGGCGTTGAGGCTGGGAGGACATGGTTCGATTCCATGGGACGGTCCTAATACGACAACCGCTGCATGATCGTTATCTTTGCATGAAACGCGGTCAAGCGACTTTTAGTTGTCATCTTTTCAACAGGGACGAAGGCGTGTGGCAGCCGATGCGGTCCGGAGCCGCGTAGTCCGAGTTCAACTCTCGGGTCCCTGACCACCAACAACAGGGTAGGAGGCGTGTGGTAGCCAATTCCGTTTGGAGCGGAGTCGTCCTGGTTCAACTCCAGGTGCCCTGACCACGAACATGAGAAGCCCGCAAGGGGAGAACAGGTTGGTAGCAGGAGCCACCCACAACGAAGGATGCAAACGGGCCTTCCACTGCACCAACTGAATACGTCGACGGTCTTATCAGCCGCCTTCTCATTGAACAACAGGGTAGGAGGCGTGTGGTAGCCAGTCGCCTTTGGAAGGCTTCAGTCTCAGTTCGACTCTGAGTACCCTGACCAACAATGTTCAAAGCGCAGGATTTAATCCCATACCTGCGTATGTTAATAACAAACTCTCGGTGTTGGGGAGCCAGGTCACCTCACCGCGTTTGGGGCGCGGCGCGCAAGCATCGCAGGTTCGAATCCTGCCACCGAGACCATCAATAAATAGTCAACTACCGGGAACGTGCCGGTGATAATGTTGGACAGATCGACATAGGAAGTCTGAGGTCGATCAAATGCGGGTGTAGCTCAGCTGGCAGAGCGGAACCTTGCCAAGGTTCAGGTCAGGGGTTCGACCCCCCTCACCCGCTCCAGAATTCAAAGCGTCTGTGGTGTTTAACGGTTAGCATGCTAGTCTTCCAAACTTGAGGTGCAGGGTTCGAATCCCTCCAGACGCTCCAGAATTTACAAGAGGCGGCGGAAGCACGACCTCGGGGAGAGACGGCCCTAAGTTGACTAGGGGTCTCTATCTCCCAAACAGTTTTCAATTGCGGGGTGGAGAAGATGGTATCTCGTCAGCCTCATAAGCTGAAGGTCGTCCGTTCGAGTCGGACCCCCGCAACTCCAGGTTGTATTGTTCCTCCCTAGCCATAAATAAGCGAAAGGAGAACAATATGCCAAGACCACCAAAAAGATACCACTACATCTATAAGACGACTTGTTTGGTGACGGGTAAGTTCTATATCGGCATGCACAGCACCGATAACCTTGATGATGGTTACCTCGGAAGTGGAAAGATTTTGGGTTACTCGCGTAAGAAATACGGAGACCAAAATCACAAAAAGGAAATCATTGAAATGTGTTCAAGTCGCGAAGCACTGAAACTTCGCGAGAAGGAGATGGTCAATGAACAACTGCTGTCCGACCCGCTCAACATGAACTTGTAGTATGGTGGAGAGGGAGGTGGTAAGTTGTGGGATGCACAACACGCCGCAAAGTTCCACAGGGCTGGATATGATGCGATGATGAAGGTAAAAGATTTGAGTGCTTCAAGCAAGAAAACTTGGGTAACTGCGCGAGACAAACTACTCAAATCCATACGCGAAAAAAGTCAACCAGCAATGGTCAATGCCGCGCTTAGCGAAAAGTCCAAAGAAAAGCGGAAACGTACATTTGAAGCAATAGGCCACCAGCAAGGAACCAAGAATTCCATGTCAGGCAAGGTTTGGATGACTAAAGACGGCATCAGCAAACCACAACCTAAAATCCGTGTTGAAGAACTTCAACTACAGGGTTGGTCAAGAGGAAGAATTCTGAAGCAATCAACTGCGGGTTGGGATAGTCCCCCACCGGCCTCATAAGCCGGGCTTAGGAAAGGAGGAGCGTTACCTCCGCCCGCTACCACAAAATTGCCCCAACGACGGTCAAGCAGACCCACCCGTTTGGGATCCCTGAAGCGACGGTCGGTGAGACTTGTTGGGTAAGTCGATCGTCTAAAGTCCTACAGACAAGGTGAGAAGGACGCTTCACCGATCAAAGCCCCGGTGGCGGAACCGGTAGACGCGGTGGACTCAAAATCCACTTCCGAAAGGAGTGAGGGTTCGAGTCCCTCCTGGGGCACCAAACAAGAGCAACCGAAAGGTAATGGTTATCAAGGCACTGGCATGCTGTAGGTTCGAGTCCTACCTTCCGTCGTAAGGCGGTTGTGGCGAAATCGGTAAACGCACTAGTTTTCCCGAAAGGGAATTTCCGTTCCAAACACTTGTTGCTCAGTAATACGCGGATATGGGGGAATTGGGAGACCCGCCAGTTTCAGATGCTGGTGCCGTAAGGCGTGTCGGTTCGACTCCGACTATCCGCACCAATAAATAGATGATCTTTCTGAAGGAAAATATGAAAGTCAATCAACTATTTGAAGCGGCTAGTCGTGGTTATCTATACCACGGCTCAGACGTAGAAGGACTAACTGCAATTCTGACAAGCGGTCAAATGAACGCTAACAAGAAGAACACAGACAGAAACATGTCAGACAAGTACTCGATCTCGTTTTCCAGAAGTTGGCGATATACCCTGTCAGGTAAAGACGACGATGGTCAAGCTACTGACGGTATTGGGAAAGCAGGAAGCCTAGTATTTGACGCTGACGTTATCAAACAGCGTTTCAAGATCAGATCCGTGTCTCAAGTGTCAGATATTACCGGCAAATTCAATGAGATGAGGGCTAACTTAGTCGCTTTCCTCAAGAGCAATACCTCGGCAACCGTCAACTCTAGATTCACTACCACCACGGGTTTCACTGAAACAAATGTAGAGATCTTGAAGAAAGCAGCTAGATCACTTGGAATGCCAGCGTTCGGTTTTTTCAACCGATGGGTTCTCCTCGGTAACCAGAAGCAAATTGAGCTAACGCCAGAAAACAAGAAAGCTGCACTTGATCGCTTCAATCAGTTTGTGAGAGAGGCGAATAAGCTTATTCCAAGAAAGATGAATCAGACTTCAGAATACGAAGAGGTTGTGCTCACTGACAAAAGTTCAATTCCGCTCAAGAATCTAGGAGCTGTGGGTTTGCTGCTGAACCCGAAATTGAATGATGAGCAAGTTGATAAGTTCAGGAAACTTGCCAGAAAAGCTGGATTAAAGATGTTCCAGATGCCAGGTTCGAACTTTAAGAGCGAATCTTTAGGCCAAACATGAAATTACGCCACCTGTTCGAAGAGACTCTTGATGATTACCTACGTCATCTAGAGAATAATGGCCACCGAAAAATCGGGCGTGGTATGAACTCGTTGGTGTTCTCAATACCGGGTGATGAGAGCTCTGTTCTGAAGGTCTTGTACAAAGAAGACACGGCCTATCTTGCATACCTTCGAATGTTCTGTGCTAGACACACGAACAACCCTTGGCTTCCAAAAGTTAGAAGCATCAAAGGTATCATCTTAGACTCAAGGTTCCGAAAGCAAGATGTTTCAGTTTGGCTTATCACGTTGGAAAAGCTTGAACGTGCAACAAACGAAGACGTGGTGAAAGCAGTCAGATATGTTATTTCGACGGTAGATACACCACATTTCAAGCGCGTGAAACCATTAGACAACCCAACAACCTTCGATGATATAACGAAGCCACATTGGGAAGTCATAGCAGAACACTCCAGTGACAACGACATTCGTGTGTTTGCAAAGTTTCTATCTTCGTTTCGGCAGCAAGATATCGACGTTTCAAATTCCAACGTAATGATGCGTGGACCCAAGTTAGTCTTCGCTGATCCAGTTCTATAAGTCGTCAGCTAGTCCCTAGAGCACCTGGGTTTGGTTACGCTGCCTGATGCTGGCAGTAGGGTTCGAATCCCAGCTGACGACGCTGAACAATGTCCTCGTGGTGAAATTGGTAAACACACCGCGTTGAGAGCGCGGGCCCCGCTTTTAGGGGATGTCGGTTCGAGTCCGACCGAGGATACCATAGATTGACCGATGCCTTTAGCGAGGGAGCCCTGCACGGCGGATCGTTCTTCGGTACGTGCATCAAGGGTCACGCTGCTGTAGAGTAAGAGGACGTGAGCGGCAGCCCAGTCAATTCAACAACAGGGTAGGAGGCGTGCGGGAGCCGGTTAGTTCGGGAGACTAGCAGTCCGAGTTCAACTCTCGGTGCCCTGACACAATTTTTAGGAGCTTAAGAGCATGAGTGATAACCTTGAGCCAGGTGATCTGGCAATTGTCCTGAGGAGCTATTCAAACAAGGCAGTTGGCAAGATCGTAACCTGTATCAGCATGGACGGCATTCATGATGAATTTGGCCCGATGTGGCTCGTCGAAGCAGACAGACCAATGCCGGTAGTTGGTGGTGATGTAGTTCGAAGAGCTCATCTGCCACAGAGCTGGCTGAAAAAGATTCCAAAAGACCCGCTTCCTGATGAGGAAGATGAAGTTTCTGTTGACAAGCTTCTTGAAGTTCAAACCTAACGAGACTATTTGGCTGCTGTAGCTCAGTCGGTAGAGCACCGTCTTGGTAAGGCGGAGGTCTCGGGTTCGAATCCCGACAGCAGCACCATCTAATAAATACATGGACACTAAAGGAGAATGTCCATGGAAAAGCTCTACGCCCTTGCCGCAAAAATTATTCAAGCAATGCCAGACTGGAAGTTCCTCCCTAAGGATAAGCTTGCCCACATTGTTGTTGGTGCGGTTGGCGCAGTTCCATTTTGGTTGCTTGGGCACGATATGCTAGGTTTAGCCGTTGTGACCGTGGCAGCTTTCGCCAAAGAAGCTGTTGATTACTACAGAAATGAACAGCTAGTGAAGCAGGGTAAACCAAAGGCCCATGGAGTAGATTTTATCGATTTCATTGTTACGGTTCTAGGCGCTGCAGCAGTTGTTTTTTCTGATGAAGCGCTAACTATTGTACGCTCCTTGTTTTCTGTGTTATAATGGCTTCATCAGTTAACAAGCGGGTGTAGCCGAATTGGTATAGGCAGGAGACTTAAAATCTCCCGGATAAACTCCATGCGGGTTCGAGTCCCGCCACCCGCACCACTTTCACTAAAAATGCGAATAGTATAGGTTTCTCTGCCCGTGGTGAAATGGATATCACAGGAGCCTTCTAAGCTCTTATCCCAGGTTCAAATCCTGGCGGGCAGGCCAGTGTTGGGACTGTAGCTCAATTGGTTAGAGCAGCCTCCTTATAAGGGGCAGGTTGCAGGTTCAAATCCTGTCGGTCCCACCACAAATATTTCAGGTTAAATGTTTAAACCAGATCTCAGATAGCATATAATTACAGCATGAACACCTTCCAAAGATTCTAACCGATTGGATGTTGGTTATCTTCTTATCGGAAAAAGAACGGTTCCGTTCGACTCGGAACAACTGATCAAGGCCGGCGCCAGTTGATCAATCTCCGACTCCGCACCTAGTTGGAGTCTTTGGAAAGTGTTCAGTCACTGACAACTAACGTGTCGATTGGAAATCGGCGCGAAGAGCGAACAAACCTTTGTCCCGATGGATTCTGAAGGGACTAGCCTGGTCGGCCAGCCAGAGAGGTGAAATCGCAGCCCTGGCCGGGGAACTGGTCCTGAAATGGTCCAGCGTTGGAAGTCAGTGAGTGAACATTGCGTGTGTGGCGAAATTGGTATACGCGCCAGATTTAGGTTCTGGTCTCGAAAGGGGTGGAGGTTCGAGTCCTCTCACACGCACCATACGAATTCGTTCCGGTCAAGCAAACTAGGTGTGGGCAAGGGACTGTTAATCCCCGAAGCCAGGTTCGAATCCTGGGACCGGAGCCAATCAAGAGGCTGTGATGAAGATTCGGAACATTATACTGGCGCTGCGCGACCAGCTTCCTGTTAAGCGGTTCATCCGCAACTTCTTCATCACCCGAAACGCATGGGGTCTGTTTCACCTCAACTCCCATGTCAATCAAGGTAGCGGTAAACCAAAAGTCGAGTACCGAACAAAAGAGTCAGCGATCATGGCGGCTGAGGCCATGAAACGGAAGAACAACTTCCACTACAACCCTTACAAGTGTATGCGCTGCGACGGATACCACATTGGTAGAAACCGTGACAACAAGCAGCCTCTTACAGATAGACAATGAGAGACAGAAATCCGAAGATGGATGAGTTTCTCAGGCGAGTCAATGGCAGTGACCAGTTTGACCCCCGCAATGCATTGATTGCCATTGAGCATTCGCTAGCACCTAAACCTCTAGCGGAGATCAAGGGTTTCTTCGGACCATACCGATGGCTCTCCAACTTTCACTACACCAAGGTGAAGTGCAATGGTGAGGAGTATCGAACCACTGAGCACGCCTACCAGGCAGCTAAGCACCTTGATCCAGAATTCAGAGCTGAGATCGCTCGCTACCATCATCCCCGCGACGCGATGAAGGCTGGCAGGTCCAGACCACCCCGACCAGATTGGGATGAAATCAAGGTCGAGGTCATGTATGAAGTCAACCTCCAGAAGTTCCAGCAGGAACCACTGCGAACCTGGCTGCTTGAAACAGGCGGCGCCTATCTTGAGGAGACCAACACCTGGAACGACACGTTCTGGGGTGTCTGTGATGGCAAAGGGCAGAACATGCTAGGTCAGGTGCTAATGCTGATCAGGGATAAGATTAGGGAAAGCAGCACGCAAGGTGCGTAACAAGTTTCGAAAGCTTGGCCCTCTGTGATGAACAGAGGATGGTTCGATTCCATTGCTTTCCGCAGGAACATCAATCAAAAAACAGGATGCTGTTAGTTTCTGCTGTGATACTATTATCACACTGGGAATAACTACCCAGGCTAACCTAAAAGGAGAAAATAAATGGCACGCATTCGAACCAAAACCATCACTCAACAAGTTGCTCGCGACACCAAGACTGGTCGCTACGTCAAGCTAAGCACCAAGCCGAGCAAGCGTGTAGCTTTTGAGACCGTGAAGATCCCTACCCGTACTCTGTTTGGTTACGGGCAGGCAACAGCTTAAGCTGACCTACCAAGCGTAGGAACAGTTACGGAGCCGTCTAAGGACGGCTCCAGCTAATTTTGGTGACGTGGTAGAGTCCGGTTTATTACACCACCCTGGAAAGGTGGAGCTGGGGAAACCTGGCCGCGAGTTCGAATCTCGCCGTCACCGCCAACTTTGTGCTGCATGAATCCAACCGCGCTGTTTTTGTCAATCTTGATAAAAGAATCCAGGAAGAACTTTGTCCCTGATAATGGGATTCATGTTTCCACCGCGCAGTGGATCTCAGAGATGAGAACCATTAAGCTGGGGTTACCAAGAAGGTCGGGCAAAACTACAGCAATTGTTGAGCTTGCGGCTAAACACCCGAGCCTGATAGTGTGTCACAATTCTCAGATGACCGATCACTTGAGACGAGCCCATGGGGTTAGAGCTTTTAGCGCTCACAATCTCAGCTATCATAGCTACGGTGGTGACAATGAGCTGATAGAGCTTTTGCTCGTTGATGAAGGCTTTTTACTTCCGGCCGAAACACAGCACAGGTTAGTAGATTTTACAGCTGAGCTCTGGGCCAAGTCAAAGGTTGATCGAGATAAGTTTGTAATGGTGTGTGTTGGTACGTAGCTGATTGCACCATAAATACCTGAATGATAGCATTCACGTGCTATCATAGAAATTCACTTAACAACTACTAAAAGGAGGCCTATTATGGCACTACCAATCGCAGACAGAAATCTAAACACGGTTCCACTTAGCAACGCTGAAATGCTTGAGATGCTTCAGGCATGGTCAGATGGCATCGACGCCGTAGACGATCCAGTGAGCAAGAAGTTTGCCACTGGCGTCATCAAGTATCTCTTGGCTCGTCCTGTGCTGCTGCGTGACTTTGCTCAAGCTGCAGACACGCGCTTCGACGCCCAAGGAGCGTAATTAAGTGAAAGCCCGCAAGGGCTTTCCTAATCGAACAGCGCCTCCACTTTTTAAGCAACGGTCCGCGAACCATAGCTTGATGCGGAAAGTACGCATAATGTCTTTTGACAGGGTGCAACTATCAGCGCAAAATCGGCCGTATGAGTAGCTGATAAACTGTTCGATTAGGAAAGCCAGCACAGGCTTCTTGGCCAAGTTCCAGTAATACACGTTTGCTGATAAATAGTCAAACAGCAAATGTCTAAAAATGAAGCTACACCATCTTTCCGAAGCAGTAAAAAATCCTAACTACGAAGCCCTCTCCATTCTTTGGGGTGGAGATACCTTCGACAACATTGTTAAAGGACTGCAAAAAGGCGAAGAAAATCTACAGATGCTCGCTAGTATTCTTGAGCGTAGTAGAGACAAACATAGTACATCAGCCCCAGAGAATCTGCTGTCTATAGTAAATCCTATCATCAATGCTTACGATGAGCTTAGCGCCACCGGTGAAAGATGGATGATCGAGGCCACGTTGAGCAGTATAAGAGTTTTCATGGCGCAACTGGTCAATACCCTTGTAGCGATTGACAGCGAAGCTGCAACTAAGCTTTTTATTGAAAAAGTAAAGGTTGATGATTTAGTTCGCGTGCTCACGAGTCACCAACGAGAAGTCGTAAAGTTGAGGCTGCTAATTTCAAAGCACAACAGAACTACAGCTCAAAAGAAAATAGACAAAGAAAACGACCTGTATGTCTTCATAGGTAGGCCGTCTTTTAAAGAATGGCCACCAGGATCTGAAACCTTCAAAAAAGCGCTTGAGATCGAGAAGCTTGTAAAGGTTGATAAGTTTGATGTTGAAGCTCATAGCATGATACCCCAAATGCAGCTAAGAGCAACTTTTCAGGGCGAGAACTCAAAGGTATATCAAGTGCTGCTTCCTAAAGGAGCGGTAAAGGGTGAGCGTATACCAGACTGGCTTGTGGACGTCATAGATCAACACAAGACAGAAGTTAGATAACTGATGGTTAGAACTGTACTTGCGATAATCTGCTTTTTCATAGCAGGTACTAGCTTTGCTAATCCGCGGCCTTCTCTTCCAATAGAAAGATGCCAAGAACATCTGCCGTATGGGCAACCATCTAGCCCCAAAAGAACAGTATCTGTGATATGCAGACAAGGTTACGCGCTGCTTCATGACAACAAGGCAAAGATTCCAGTGTGGGTGGCATACTCGTTAACACCCCAAAGAGTGCTTGGGTGCTTTAAACGTTCTTCAGATTGGGACGCTGAACCATCTGTTCCACCTGAATCCAGCGCCGCGCCGAAAGATTATGCCAAAAGTAGATATGACATAGGGCATATGGCAAGCAATGCAGATATGCGTTGGGATAGACAGGTTGAGCTTGAATCTAACGTTCTTAGTAACGCTGCCCCGCAACAACCAGCTTTAAATCGAGGACCTTGGAAGCAGCTAGAAGATCAGACCAGAGCTTGGGTACTGCACAGAGGAAATCCGGTCTTAGTTTACGTTGGTACAATCTATAGCTACTCATCATCTACCATAGGCAAGGGAAGAGTTGTTGTTCCTGATGCTTTTTGGAAGGTCTTAGTGGATCAAAAAACCGGAGAGGTAATTTCATTCCTATATCCAGCAGATGCCGAAAATGGCTCTCCATCTTCCTTTTTGACTAGCCTTGCTGAAGTTCAAAGAAGGTCAGGCTTAGTTCTTCCAACTCCAAGAAACTACTCTTTATCAAAACAGCTGTGGCCATCTCAAAGGAAAAATGCAGCTGCAGATAGAAAAATCTCTTGTAGTCAACCTGAATAATTCTGTACGAACAGTTACCAACCTGTAATGCAGATGATAAAATCATCCTGCAGCAACCAATAAATACATGGTTGGAAAATCCAACATCGTTTGCAATTTTTAAAGTTTACTCGTTTGAAAGGTTTAGAAAATGACTACTTCTCTCATCGCTTTGGTTCGTGACCACTCTGGCTCCATGAACCGCATTGCGGCAGGCGCAATGCGTGACTACAACGCGACCATCAGCGCCATCAAAGCAGCCGCTCATGCCACCGCCCAACCCACCTACGTTTCTGTCTGTGAGCTTGGTTACGAAGGCACCACTGACGTTCGGACCGTCATCAGCCACCAGCCCGTTGAAGCTCTCACACCGTTGACGCGTTACGAAGCACGTGGTGGTACCCCTCTATGGGATGCAGTTTCCTGGGCTGTTAAAAACCTGCTGAGCCACCCACTTGCTGGCGATCCTACAACTGCTTTCTGCGTGATGATCACCACCGACGGTCGTGACGAGCACAGCAAGCGCGACACCGAGCGCACCATTCAGGACCTGATGGACGGGCTTAACGGGACTGACCGTTGGACCTTCGTCTTCCGTGTGCCGAACAACGAGGCGCAGCGCATGCTTCGGATGGGCATCCCTGAAGGAAACATCCTTCCTTGGGACCAGTCTGCTAAGTCAGTCCAGGCAACGCAAGAGGCAACGACTCAGGCATTCACTGAGTACTTCAGTGGTCGCTCTAAGGGTATGACCTCTACTAAGAAGTTCTTCGCGAACATGGCTGACGTCAAGCTTGAGGATGTCAAGCACACCCTCAACAACATCGGCTCCGAGGTGCAGTTCCTACCTGTTGGACAGCGTGAGCATGACAAGGCAATTCGTGAGTTCATAGAGGACCGCCTCGGCGACAAGATGTTGAAGGGAGCTGCCTTCTATCAGCTCACCAAGAACGAGCTCAAGGTGCAGGGCTACAAGCTGGTTGCCGTTCGTAATCAGAAGACAGGTGAGGTGTTTGCTGGCCCTGCTGCTCGGCAGCTGGTTGGACTTCCGAGCTACGACGCTAAGGTGGCTCCTGACAACCTTGGCGAGTGGGACGTCTTCATCCAATCAACGAGCGTTAACCGTAAGGTGGCTGCTGGTACCAACGTGATGTACTGGCCTGGCGTCGGCAAGCGCTTCACCGAAGGGAAGTCGGCATGAGCGCCCTCAACGACCTCTACCTCGTCAAGAACACCAAGACTGGACGCTATGAGAGCGGCTACGGTCGATGCTCAACGCCGATGCTCTACAGCAAGACCGCTGCATTCAGTGTGGCTGGTAAATTTAACGAGAAGTGGAACTGCACCGACTACGTCGCAGTTCCCGTCGAAATCAAAGAGAAGCAATCATGACAGCTTTTACTAATAGTTTTGGTCAAACCATCAACCCAGGCGATGAAGTGCTCGTCATCGCGCAGGGCTACAACCACAGCATCAGGGAACGACAGGGCACCTACGTCGGTCTTTCTTCTAGTGGAACACCACAGGTGCGTGTCAAGTACGAGAAACGCTGCTGGCAGCGCGCTGACGGAACAATTGGACGCTGGGAGTCGGGCGCAGAATATCTGCGTATTCCAGCGGAAACCGTTCGGACCTACTACTCAGGTCGCATCTACAAGCTTGCATAAACAATCTCCTTGTTGAGATCTTGAAAGGCTCTCTTTTTGGGAGCCTTTTCTTTTTCTCCGTAAATAGCTGATGCTTGTGCGCGACATACTACTGCAGGAAGATAGCTCGATGCCTCTCTGGGCATCGATAATCAAGCGCCACTTGGAAAAGGGCGTCAAGTTCTACTTTGCAGGTGCTGGAAATCGCATTTACGACATCTTCGCGCAGGAGGCGGCTGGAGTAATGACAGTCAGCCTTCGACTTGAACACGTCAAGCGTAAGAAGAATGGACGACCAGACCGCCAGACTTATACCATCTGGGAAAGGGCATTCAATGATTGGACGCTCAAGAAGTTTGAAGATGGCTTTAAGCTGACGATGGTTCAAAACACAAAGAAAATCAATGAAGAACAGGAAAATCCCCTTTGGGCAACTATCATCCAGAAACACCTTCCACGAGGACATAAGTTCTACCACGACCTCGGCACCACTGGGCGAATAACCAGTATTGAGGTGCTGCCCGAGCGTGGAGAGGTAGAGCTCTACCTAGAATTTCCCTCTGGTTCTAAAACTGTTTTGAAAATCTGGGAGGAGAAGTTTAACAACTTCACGTTGAAAAACTTCAAGGATGGGCATAAGCTAGTTGCGCTTGAACAGCCAAAGGAAGAGAAGATCAACGAGGATGCCAGTGACCCATTAGTCGTCTCGTTGTTTCAGAAGCTGATTAACGCTGGCCAGAACGTCTATTTTCTCAACAAGGCTGCAAAGCTAACTCAGTTGTTTGATTGGCGGGTGGGGCTGTCAACAACTGGTGGTGTTGCATATTGGTTCTACGACAAAAATGGCAGAGAAGTAGTCTGGAAGACCGGTGACAACATCAACAAGCTGTCGATTACCAAGCTGACAAAAAATGGAAAACAAATTTGGGCTCTCTATGATAAGACAGCAATAAAGCTTGTTGAAGAGGAGCAGTTTGAGCCGATGGTGGTAAGGCTTATGAACCAGCGCATCAATAAAAAGGGTGCGGTTGCAATTGACATCGACGTTCTTCCGGTAGGAAAGAAGCTTAAGGGGTGGGTTACCGAGCCTATTGAAAAGGTTGGTTCCATGAATGGACTGGGGCTGCGCACGCCTAACATGTTCAAGATTGTGGTGCACAATGACAGACCTGCGAGCGCAAAGAAAGTCTTCTACCTAATGTATGATGCGGACAGTAAGTTTACGCTGAAGCTCGCTAAGGACAAAAATAACAACCCAACTATAAAGCTGGTAAATCGTGAAACTACTTGAAATTGTTGGTGACCCATTGGTTATATCTATGCTGCGCAAGCTGATAGCTGCTGGTAAGACTGTGACTTTAAACTTGATGGAACGCCGCTATGATCTTACGCGTTGGCACTATGGCGTCATCAACAACATCATAACGCGGCAACAAGGAATAGATCCAGTAACTGGACGTTTGTCAAACGTTGTTCACTATGTCGTTGAATACACAAGAAATGGTGTTCGCCATGAATACAAGCTTCCGCAGAATAAGTTAGAAAATCTAACTATACTCAAAATCAAGGACAGAATGGAGTGGGCACTGTCTGATACTAAACCATCTGCTGATGAGCCTAAGGAATGATTAAACATAGCGCCAATGACAGCTTGCTTTTTAGCATGCTCACCAAACTGCTGAATAAAAGAGTGCAGGTAAACATTTCTATACCCACTGAGATTGTTTTGGGATTTCCAAATGGGGCTACTGGTGAGATACGAAATGTCAATTACTGGACATCAGAAGGAATGTTTAATGTCAGCTACATGGCCGTAGATGACAACGGGTATCGTAGATCTAAGGACTACAGATTTAGGACCCTTTCACCTAAGATGTTAGATGAGACGTTCACTATTAAAAAGATAGATGGTATCTTTACACTCATTAAGAAGCCAACATTAGAACTAGAAGAAGAAAAGAGCATCAAGAAAAACAAATCACCCAATAAACAGCTTGAAATGGCAGGTCAGTTGGCACTCAGCACAATTCAAAAATGGATGGATAAAGGCGGGCGAGTTAAAATCAGTGTTACAGGAATTAATCCGCTGGTTGGAGCAAATGGAAAATTAGCTTCTATAGAGAAACTTGACGATTGCTTTATCTTTAGGGCTGAAGATGATGACGGCTGGATTTCAACAGTAACCTTAGATGCCGCTAATGTTAATGGTCTAGACATCAGAGTAACTACTGACTTACAAGGTGAAAAGATCCTTCGTGTTAAATCAAGAAAAAGAGTAGAAGAACAGCTTCAGATACTGGAAAACTTGTTAGAGAATGGTCAGACTGTTCTACAGGTGTCAAACAAGAACGTCAAAGAATACGGGGCGGTAAGACAAATTCGAGCTATTGAACGCCTTGAAGATGAAGAAGGGAAAAGTGTTATTAAGGTGCTTCATGAAAACTGGTTGCCAGGTAGGTTTGGTAGCAATGAAGACTTTGACCTAATTGATATGGCCGGCGCAAGCTTAATCAGCGTTAATGTTGACGACGATGGGCAATGGTGGATAGAATACGCTAAGTAAGAGTATGAATACAAAACAGACATTTTTTACATTTTTAAAATTTATTACAGGTCAAAGATCAGTTGCTGACCTTAAGACCAAGTACACAGGTGGCAGCTTCTACTGCGACGACAACAAGCTGACATCCCTTGAAGGAGCACCATCCCATGTAGGTGGTGACTTCGGCTGTCAGTACAATAAGCTGACCTCCCTTGAAGGAGCACCATCCCACGTAGGTGGTAGCTTCGGCTGCAACGACAACCAGTTGACATCCCTTGAAGGAGCACCATCCCATGTAGGTGGTGGCTTCTTCTGCAACTACAACCAGCTGACATCCCTTGAAGGTGCCCCATCCCATGTAGGTGGTAACTTCAGC
>Ga0209229_10000038_pt1 | contig 41875 bp, 53 predicted proteins | sample SanBayMetagenome_FD_187466 | JGI IMG/M metagenome (GOLD analysis project Ga0209229, IMG submission 187466) | Freshwater and sediment microbial communities from dead zone in Sandusky Bay, Ohio, USA (SPAdes) (version 2) | ecosystem: Environmental > Aquatic > Freshwater > Lentic > Sediment... | reverse complement strand
CGAGGGCATTGCCCGTCGTCGCCCCAGCCACCGTCCTCGTATTGGTCGCCACACTTCTCGCACTTGGCGGTAGATGGGCTGGGAGTCGGCTCACAGTCGTGGCCTGATTCCCACTCGTCGGCATCGGTCTCGTCCGTGAGATCGAACCGGCGATAACACTCTCGGCATTGCGTGATCAGTTTCATGGTCATTCCACTTCCTGGTAGGTGTCAAAGGGTTCACATGCTTCAAAAATCTCAAACTTAGATTCCAAGAACTGCTGGACTCGCTCTAACAGGGCTGAGATCACTGCCTCTTTCTCATAACGCAGGGCATCCTCGGGGTTCTCGTAGTCGGATTTCGGCATGGAGAATCCGAGGGAGAACGCATGGTTGTACTTAGGCATGTCACTTTCCTTCCTGTTTGGTTGATTGGTCATGGGTGCGTCACGGTGACGCAGTCGGTCAGACGACCGGCAGTTCGGTGCCGAGTTCACGGCACACCACGTTGGCGAAGTGCCTGGTGATCTCCTTCGGCCCGAAGTTACGGGTGGGCCGGGCATAGAACACGCTGGGCGACTCGCAAGGCCAGAAGCCCCCCTCGGTGTCACGCACGCCCAGCGTCACGATGACACGGTAGGACTTGCTCTTGCGCTGTTCGGTGAGGGTCACCGAGAGACCCTCGGTCCCATTGAGAATGGTCCAGCCGTCGCCATCGGTGATGTACCCGTCGTTGTACGCAAACACCCGAGCGGTGATGGTGGTGGTTGTAGTGGTCATGGTTACTTTCCTTCCGTTGTTGGTTGTTGGTTGATCGGTACGTTACGCCCAGCGGGACCGGGCGACAGCATCAGTTTCGTAACGGATGCGTTCCTCGTCAGCCCAGACTTCCCAGCACCCCACACACTGACCCTTGGACAGGACCTCGGCAACCATGAGGCCAGCCGTAACGGGAGCCAGGCGGTATCCCTCTGGAAGATCCCAGGCGAAATCATTGAAGTGTTCGGCGCAGTAGTACCAGCCCTCGCTCTCATCCCACGCTTCTTGGATGGGCTGACGAAACTTTGAGGCGATGAATATGGTCATTGCTTGCTCCTTTTGTTGGTTGGTTGTTGGTTGATATTCAGTGCGTCACAGTGACGCAGACAGGACAGGGCCACGGTTGCGACCCTGTCCCGTCCAGATGATCAGACGGACACCGCCACCGGCTGAGCCGGGACGAATGCCCGAGCCGATGCGATACCCGAGACCAGGCTGAGGACCTCATCGAATGCGGTGGCCTGCTCCTCGGTGAGAGTGTGACCAGCGGTCACGGCCTCACGCACCTTGCCGAGTGGGCCACGCACAGCCTTGAGCCACTTGAGTACGTCGTCGGCGCTCTTGGTCTCGGCCTCGGTCTCGTCGGCATCCTCGGCCTCGTCGGCATCGGCCTGAGCCTGGGCCTCGGCCTTGACTCCGTCAATCAGAGCCTGAACAGCGATGACTGCTTCGATAGCGGTATCGCACTCTTCGATGGCATCACGGATGTCATCCACGGCCACACCCTTGGTACGGAATGCGTTGCCGATGAGGGTACGAACACCGAGCAGGTCGAAGTCATCATCACGCTCAAGTTCGATGATGGATGAAACGAGACGGTAGCGACGAACGCTGGTTTCGTTCACGCCCCAGAAGGCCGTGTCATACGTACCGTCTGCGTTCTTCGGCCCACGGTTCGGGATGTCACCGAAGGCTTCGAAGATGACGGGCAAGGTAGCCAGGCTCTCGTTGGCCTGGACGATGGCCTGCTCAGCGAGGGAGCAGTGACGGTCAATGACGGACAGCACGCCGTCAGTGTTTGGGTTTTCATGGACGTTGTTCATGGCAAATGCCTTTCTGTTGGTTGGTTGAAGTAGATGCGTCACGGTGACGCATCAGAGGATGAGTGGGGAATCGAACCCCACAGGAGCAAGTGCGCTCCGGCCAGAATGTTCCACGTGGAACATTCACCGGCCCACCCTGAGAATGGTTAGGCGGTGTTCGCACTGGCAGACGTACTGATGACGGACACAAGGACCGGCACCCTGGGTAGCAGTGTGTAAGACCACACCCCAGACGCTGATGACCCAGCAAGTGCTATTCACGGACACATTGAATGCGCCCCGTAATCCTTGGGCCGTTCCCCTTATCCGTTGTCTCTCGGATGACTAGGTAGTGACCGCAGGCGGTACGCATTCACAGTCAGGACGGGGCGAACACTGTCTCCCGTCCTTCACAAGACCCAAGGTACATGCCGTGTCAAATCTCGTGACGTTCCACGTGGAACATTCACGGACGTTCCACGTGGAACATAGTGTGACCGGGGTCACGTTTTCGGCCCACACGTTATATATACAGGACGAGATACTTGTAGGGTACAAGTATTCCCCTTTTACATATATACGTATGGGGGAGATATGGGGTATGGGTACCCATAGGGGTATGCCGTGAGTGGAGTAGTTGCGATCACAATAGTTGTACCGTACAAATAGTTGCTACCGGGATAGTTGTACCGTACAAATATCTACCCTTATCCCCGCATATGTGCCATTGGTCACACCATAGGCCCATTCCTAGGCTGGGAGTGTGACTAATGTCACATTGCCCTGATTGGTGCCTAAAACGCTCTCTGAGCCGTTTGGCCTGGATATGGCACTACGAGTCATATTCGGGCCGTACCCCGCCCATATCGAGTTTCCACAGTTGCTTGTGGATAACATTTATGCCCTCTGACCAGGGGAAACGTGTCAAAATGGGCCGAAAAACGTGAAAACAACAGGGGTTTTACAAAAGCCCTGGTAGATGGCACTTTCCTGAAAGTTATCCACAGGGGGGCTAACGGCGTTATCCACAGAAAACGGCCCAAATCGGCACTTATCCACAGCTTTATCCACAGAGAGAGGGATATCCACAGGGTCTGGTGTGACCAATGTCACGGTCACTGTGACACATGTCATATTGACACGGAGTTATCCACAGTGCCATCCACAGATGTGACATTTGTCACAGTGTTATCCACAGGGTTATCCCCAGCTGTCCACAGGGTTATCCACACCCCCCACCCTTTATCCACAGGGGCTGTGGACAAGGTGGGTAGGGCCGACACCCCACTGATCAACTACTCCATAGATAGCCCTATTTGCGAAATGGGGGCACTAGAAAATCGGCCCCAATAGCCCTAGTTCAGGCTGTACAATGGTTGTATGGCACTTGGTCCCCAGTTTGATGAATCTAAATGGGAAGAACACATCCTTAAGTACGAAGACGACGATAGTGGCCACTTTGGGCCACCAAAGCAGGGTGAGCTTCCTAAACCAGGTACGGCTATTTACCACGGTGTTGAACTGCCCGAGTGGGATATGCTTCCCCACAACACAGGTATTCATTGGACTACTAGACCTCGTGTCGCTGCGAGATTCGCCAGTGTTGAACGACGCCCTATTATTGCCGCAGAGATTGAAGATCCAGAGAACCAAATCATTCCTAGACTTAGTCTTCGACACAAAGACCCTCGTGATGATGAATTAGTAAAAATCGTTCGTGACGAAGAGCAGGAATACCATGTACGTCCTGGAGCACGTCTCCGAGTTACTAACCGTGATGAGTTACATGGTCTTGGTGTAACCGTACCTGAGTACATAGGCATTGATCATCCTAAGAACCATATTAACTACATAAACCTTGAACAGTTCAGAGTGAAACGACCCCAGTAGCCCTAGTCCAGGTTGTACAATGGTGTCATGGCTGAATTTAACATTGAGCAATTCCATCAGTTCCGCAACCTCTTTCATGGCACAGATACGGAGTTGAAAGAGGGTGACATTGTGACCCCACGTACACGGAAAGTGGCGTACTCAACCCCTCATCTTCAAACGGCTCGTCGGTTTGGTGGCAATGTGTACGAAGTTGAGCCCGTCAACCCGGAGTCTACGTACACTCGCCAAATGAAGTACATGGGAAATCAGACCCATTATGAGACCATCAGTGAAGATGGCTTTCGTGTCGGGAAACAAGTTCCTAAATCCCGTAGGCAGGCACACTACGAAGCCCTCTACCGTCAGCGTCGTGAGGCTGGAGAGAACTACTAATCCAGGTGAAACGCCTGACGGATCTCCTGTCGTTCAGCATCGGTGAGGTCACGAGGAGTAAATGTACGTGGTACATCGCCCAAGGGTTGAGTGTCAGCAGGGATCAAGGCTGAGAGACGTTCGATCTCTTCACGGAATGGTCGTCGTGCTCCCTCAATGAGGATAGGGAGTGAGGTCTCTAAGTCAGAGATAATAGAGAGCAAGTGTTCAATGTAGGTAGCTGCCTCACGGAAGATAGCGCCTGAGGTCATGGTCATGTCCATACCACCAGGTTCCCCTTCTACTAGGTCAGCAAGGGTGTTGAGTCGCTTGACAAGGTCAGCCACGGCGGGCCTCCTCCCATGCGTCCAGGGCATCGTCGTAGTACCCAGTACGAATACCCTTTGCCAATGCATCCCCAAGAATGCGGAGTTGTTCAATCTCATCGGCTGCATCACAAGCGTCAGCATGGTTAAGTGCAATGAGTCGTTCTACAATGTCTTCCATGGGGCCACTTTATCTCTCTAGGGGCAGTATTTCAACCCCTCGTGTTTTAGGGGTTTACCCCCCTCGTGTTTTGGCATTAGATCGTACACCTAGCCCTGGGGTACAATGAAATCATGGCAGCAAACAACCATCTCAATAAAAGATTGTTTCACGGTACTGGTGGAGAAATATCCGGTGGCATCGTCAAACCTGGGACGAGGAACAAATTTGGTACTGGAGCTTACGCAACAGTACGTAGAGATGAAGCATCAGGGTATGCAGAAGAAGCGGCTCAGAGAGAAGGTCGCCTGTTTGGGACTGTCTATCAAGTAGAACCTATGTCGAAAGACATTGAGATGGTTGGTTACGAAGGACTTGGTGATAAAGACTACGCCTTAGACAAGAAGGGATTTAATGTTGTAAAGCCTGTCGCATACCCAATTAATCCTGATGTAAAACAACCTGAACAATTTAAGGTAACCCCAAATACCAACCCAGACGATTACCTACGGTACGGTTAGTCACAACAGGAATCGCGCCACCCACACTCTGAACAGCGGTAGTGGGCGTGCTCTGGGTACAGTTCTCCATCGCAGAGGGGGCAGTGTGGGAAAATCCCATAGGGGGAACATGTGTCCATGATGTCTATTGTAGTTGTAAAAAATCCTCGGCTTACTGGCTGGTTGGGCGAATCTGATACAATTTACTGTAATTAGGGAGGTCTATTATGGCGTCAGATCATCGTGGTAGGGACTTACATGCTGGAAAGCGCACCACTCAGGATATGGAGAATAGCGCTAACGCCTATGCTCGCCAGAGTGGTTGGAACCAATATCCAGTAGGGGGCACTATTTACGCCAAGGGTCAAAGTCCGTGGAACACTGCTGGAATGGTCGTACAGCATGGCTTTGAGGAAGACCCTAATGAAACTACCTGGCAGGTCAACGCACAAGGCCCCACCCAACCAACGACCCGTGAAAAAGAAGTGGTGTCTACCCGAAAAGATCTTGGTCGTGGTAAGAGGGCGGTGGGATACGAAGGGTCTGATGCTCTGGTTGTATCAGGAACCACTAAGACTCCTAAGCGAGCCATGATTGCTGCTGAGTCAATGAAGAAGCGCATTGATGAGGGACGAGACCTGAAGACCGGTAAGCCTAAGAAATAGCATGGCCGCTAAAGACAATATAGGTGATCAGTTTAAGACTATCTATCACTTGTCTGAGAGCGCTACGCCCCCACATACGGTGGATCACCCCGACTACGGGATTATTGATGAGCGTAATGTTCCGGAGAAGCGTAAAGGCTCTAATGACGTGATCTTCGGGACGGAAGAGAAGGCGTTAGGTGGTATGGGCGGTAGGAAATATGCCCACCGATACAAGGTACCCGTCTCTTCGATTTCTTCAGAGCTTTATGCTGATGACGATATGTATGAAGAGGGCACACCAATTCTTCCTAAATGGCAGAAGAGCCCCCAACTATGGCAACAGGTTCCTGCTAGTCGTTTAGATGCCCTGCGCCAAAAGCAGGTTATCCGATTCGTTAACAACGCAGAAACCGTTTTTACAAAGGATGGGGATGAGATAAGAAACACCCAATCCTATATATTGCCCAAACCCCATATGGGGGAACTGGGAATTACGTACGAGGGCGTTGAAGAGAGTTATGATGAAGATCCAGGAAGCTACGAGCAAGTAAGTAAGAGAGTACGCAAAAGCTACGGGCCGGATATTAAGTAATGCCTAATACCCCCTTTACCTCTAATACCCCACGTCGATTGGTATTCAGTGAGCAGTATCAGCGTATACACGGTATTAGTCCGGAGGACGCACTAGCTGGGTATACACCAGACTTTAAAGAAAGTGTGATACGACCCCCAACGGATCAGTCCGTAGAGGAGGCACTCTCTGCCAAACCAAACCCAATTGAGCATGTTTTGAAAGACTGGAAGAAGGATGCTGACAACTTCTTTGTGGGGCACCGTCTTGAGATTGCATCTAATCTTGATGTGTTAACGAGGCACATGCGGGATGATTCTCGTGTTAATGATGTGCCGCTATACCACGGCGGGTTAACACCTCCTCATGAACTTGCTATTGAGAACAACCGCCCAGCCAACGCCGTTCCCTATTCTGAGGACCACCATGTGGCTAGGTCGTTCGCCAAGACAGAGGGGTACGGCGGAGGAAAATCAGGAAAGATATTTAAAGCAGCGCCAGGACAGGTGCGCGGATTAAACCTAGTCCAGTTCGGCATAGATAATATGACAGTAGGTAGATCCCGTCGCCCAGAGCGAGAATGGTTGATCGACCCAGAAAGCTTTAAGTAAGTAGTACCCCTGGGTGGAATTGAACCACCTTAAGCACCTTATAAGAGTGCGGTCCTAACCAGTAGACGACAGGGGCCTGTTATATGTACCCGAGGCGGGAGTCGAACCCGCACTCCCTTGCGGGACAGGGATTTTAAGTCCCCTGCGTCTGCCATTCCGCCACTCGGGCATGAGCGGAGAGTACCACGAGTCCTGGGGATTTGCAACTTCTTGGTGATGTACAATTAAGACGTATGGCACGTCCTAAGACCCCCGCAGCACCGAACCCCTACGGATTAGCACCTATTCAGGTTGCTGGCATTCCACGTACCTGTGAGTGTTCTGTTGCTGTGCGCCGTGGCATTATGTGGGAGCGTGAAGGACAACTATACTGCTCCAAGCTTTGTGCTATTAGTAATGCTCAAGAGATAGGGGCGTAACCTAATGTACTACCGCAAGACCATGAGTCCTGGATACACAAGAGATGATTTTCAGATGATGCAGTACCACTCTGGTGAAAAACGCCCAGAGGAGGGGGGCTCGATGCATTCAGATATGCAGTTGGATGTTACATACCACCCCGCCGAAGACGAAACGTTTGTCCCATACAATGAAGATCAATTTGCACACATGGTGAAACGGGTTCCCAAGGGTGGTCAAATACCAATGTTTGAACACCACTACACACCCCCCAGGGCCTCAGTTCAGGGAGCATTTGGCACTAAAAAAGGACGTGTGCACTTTCCAATAATGCTGGGTATCGCTCAAAACGAAGTAAGAAACCGCCTAGGTGTTGACCTAACTCCATCACATGACTTATCTCCTCACAGCCTGAAATTCGTAAAGAACGCAGCAAGTCGTGGTTTAATAAGTGACTCATCTGATATTCCAGACGAACCAATGAACGACGTTACCTTTGAAGAAAAGCCTATATTCATTTATAGTGAGTCCGCATCTAGGTTATCTCCGATTCCTGATGCCGAAGTCAAAAAAGGCAAGGAAACACTACGGACGATGTTGGGACGCAAAAAGCCTTTGTCACCCCAGTTTGAGCCCCATACACAATTGTCTATGTTTGACGACTGATCCTAGAGGTTGCCACTCTCTTAGTTTTTCTGCTAAGTTGAGTTTATGACTTTTCAAGAGTGGTTACAAATAGGAATTGACAACGACTGGTGTGGCCCAACAATCTGTGAAACCCACGACGGCCTACCTCTCTCTAGCGAAGAAGAAGAATTGTTTTGGGAAAGCGATCCCTGCATCCATATTCTTCGTCTTTATGACTCACCTGAAACAAAGAAACTTGTGGAATCCACACATTCTCCCTCACAGTGGCGCAAACACTGATTAATAACGAGTGCCTAAGCCCGATGTGTTTGACGCATGGTGGTACCAATTCCAGGTTACATCAGGGATCGCAAGAAACTTAGCTCCAACATTGTGAAGAGCCAACCAAAATGGAAGATCTTGGACACCCCAAGATCCCGTGTTGTTGTCATCTGAAGCGAAACGGGCAAAGGATTCTACAACCAGTTCGTTACGCACTAAACACGTAATTGGAAAGATATGAGGGTCGGAAACGTCCCATTGTCGTCCACGGTGGGCTGGAAACGGATCAGTGCCCCCGATTACTTTAAACCAGCCCCACACAACGTCGGCATCATTAGATATCGCAGCATCCATTAGTGTCTGGAAATGATGGGGTAGTAACTCATCATCGTCGTCTAAGAATCCAATCCAAGTCGTGGTAACCATACTAAGAGCCCTGTTGCGTGCGTCCCAAGCACCCGCCCTGCTATAGTCCATAGTAATGGCAATATTTGAAACAGGTAACGTTTGCGCCAATGCACTTGGAACTGCTCTTTCAGATAAGTACTTTGAGCGATTCGGTATGGAAGGGATACAAACAGTGATGTCTTTACTCATAAACAAAATCTCTTTTTTTTAAGGAGTCCCAATGACTGAAATTGTAGCCAAAAAGGACCATCAGAAGCCAGGGGTGTTTGTGATCATCCCAACTAAGTCTAATTTTGTTGGACTAGAGAGAGTAATCACCCAATTGTTACCTGACCCAGTTGTGGAGAATATTACAATTATTGCACACGGGGAAAAAGCGTTTTTATATGTACGTAACAATTTTGCAGACCTTCTGGGTAACCGGCTTAGGGTCATTACAGCGGATTTAAGTATGGGAATTCACCATATGTGGAATATGGGAATGGACCGATTGACACATTCCTACAGTAACTCTCATTGTTTTTTTGTTAATGATGACGTGTCTATTGGGGAACTAACAACATCAAGACTTGCAGAGTTTTTGGACGCACACAAAGAATTTGGAATTGTTTGCCCTAACTATGACGGTCGGTTAACCCCAAATGGGGCTGTGGAGGTTTTTACAACCTGCCGAGGTAGGTATGACGGTACTGGAGGTTTGGCAGGATTTGCCATGATGCTTTCTTCTGATCTTACTAATACATGGAGATTTGATGAGAAGATGATGTGGTGGTATGGGGATGATGACATTGTCCAATGGGTTTTGAGTAAGGGAAGGAAAGCTGGGATAGTGGGAAATTCAGCTGTCTCAGATAACACTTCTTGGACTATTAACAACGACAGCCCAGATCGATTCCTTGAATTAGTGGAAAACGACCGTTTGATATTTGAAAGTAAATGGAGTAATCATGCATACTGAGGCTTTTCTATGGGTTGACACCTCCTTTAAGCATTGGAGGAAACCAGAGACAAAGGACTTAATAGTTTTAGAATTTGGAAGTCTAGATATCAATGGGAATGTACGAGGCATTTTTCAACCATACACACGTACCTACATAGGGGTTGACCTTCAAGAAGGGCCTGGAGTTGACTTCATTGAAGACGCCCATACCTTTAATCCCGATATGTTATTTGATGTAGTTGTATGTTGTGAGGTGTTCGAGCACACTCCGGTGTGGCGTGAGATCATTTCTAACTCTCATCGTCTACTAAAAGATGGTGGCCTGTTTATTGCAACCATGGCAGGAGAGGGTCGGTACCCCCATTCAGCAATTGATGAAAACCCAATTAGGGATTGGGAGTACTACGACAACGTTGGGGCCTGGGAGTTAAACAGGCACCTAAAGTCATTATTTGGGGATGTACAAGTAGATGTGCTTGGATCAGACCTAAGGTGCTGGTCCACGAAAAACAAGTCCAAATAATACCCTCATTAAGGTTACATTTATCATCTAGGGCATACAGTATACTTATTACTGCTTACTACATATGAAGAGCAGCTTAGTGTTGCTCTTCTTTTATTTGGAATAAGAGATACGTATGCCGCCTTGGAAACATAGACGCAGACTTATATATGGAACTTGTGTACTTGCTGCTGGGATGATCATATTTGCAGCCGTAACTTACAAGTCCGACACTCAGGTCAGCACCCAATTGATTATCGGTGGGGTGGCACTCCTATCGATCACCCTCACTGCTTACACAGCATTTGCAACCTATGAAGATATGAAACTGTGGAAAGTTAAGGACGAGGCTGCTGAACTTCTATACTCTAATGAATCGCAAGAAGAAATATACTCCGAGGAGGATGAAAGCACATGACCAGTGAGAAGACTAACCTTCTAACGTCTTTAAAGCGCACGTTAATCCCAATACTGGTAGGTGTTGTGGGTGCCTCCTTCTTGGGAGGATACATTGACAATGCCACTCTAGATACGTTCCTCTCGGGGCTTATCTCCGCTCTCTACTACACCGTAGTTCGTTTTGTTGAAACGAAGTGGCCAGAGGCAGGTGTTCTTCTTGGGGCCAAATACCAGCCTGTGTACACCCTCGTTGACGAGCCTGAAGAGTAAAAGACAGTGGACTCCGTACTTGCTCCTATTATCGTTGCACTAATTGGCGGACCCATAATGTGGCTTTTGGCCAGGCTGGATAGAAATAATACGAAGCAACACGGTCAGAGTATCCAGGTATTGACCCGTGTTGAAGCAAAAGTAGACCGCTTGGATTCTAAGACTGATCATCTAGACAATAAAGTTCTTCACATCGATAAGAAGGTAGCAGATGTGCACGAGCGAGTATCGTCCTTAGAGATTAAAAAGACTATCTCACGGTCCCAAAAATAGTATAGTTAATACCCATAAACAGTAAAGATTGGGCGTTTTTGGTAGCCCGCCTTTCCCACATATCAGGTACACTATTGGTATGACGACTCATCTTGCGTACAACGCTACTAAAGGACTGCCCTGGCAGCGCTTAATAATTGTACGTGATAACTGGACACGTCGAATTCAAAAACCCCTGGATGCTTGGGGGGTTGTCAAGACCAGCGGCATCACTAAGATGCCGTTTACAGTGACTATTACGTCTGAAGGTGGCATCCTTATATCACTCTCAGAAGAAGAGACCAAGGACTTACCAGCTGGTGATTTACAATTCGATGTAATCGCTACATTGCCTAAAAAAGCCTTGTTTTTGGGGGACGCTACAACCGTAACTCGTCCGGTAGCCGAGGGGGTCATCACCGTTTCTGAGTTGGGGAATATCACACCGATTGAGGAGATCGATTACATGGAAATCCGAATTGCCCAGGGAGAAGATTTCTATCGTACGTTTACATGGCGTGATGACAATGGGCAGGTTGTAGTCGTCCAAAACGCTTACATGCAGGCAGTTAACTCCACTGACACCACGGTACTAGATCTTCGTTGGTTTGCAACTACCCCTAATGAGAACACAATTTCTACCCTCCCGGAGACTCGTCGTGGGTATTTGGCCCCAGTATCAGGGGCGAGTCTTATCATGCACATATCAGATATCAACCCAATATCGGCTGGGGAGTACCCGTTTGATATCTTTGTGCAGGACACAGCGGGAGACTGGAGTCGTCTAACTAAGGGAACCCTTGTGGTAGAGGCTTCGGTGTCGGTGAAGCCGTAATGCCTACATTTGAGACGGGTGGAGACAAAAACTACAACGTAGAGGTCACACGTACGTCGCCCTATGTTGTTGAGGTCAACTCTTCTAAACCGAGGTCTACTGCTGTCATTTCTGATACTAGGACAGGTGTTGTTGAGATTCGTGAACCTGGACCAGCAGGGCCAGTAGGACCAACAGGACCATTGGGCCCCACAGGCCCCACAGGAGCAGATTCTTTTGTTACAGGCCCCACTGGCCCCACTGGCCCCACAGGGCCCACTGGCCCCACAGGTCCGACTGGAGCTGATTCGTTTGTAACTGGCCCCACAGGGCCTATTGGTATTACAGGTGCAACCGGAGCCACTGGGCCGCAAGGTATAGAAGGCCAAATTGGTCCAACCGGTCCACGCGGTGCAACTGGCCCTCAGGGGGTACAGGGGCTACAGGGTATCCAAGGACCAGCGGGTGCAGTCGGGGCTACTGGACCTACCGGTGCGACCGGTGGATCTGGTCCTATTGGCCCAACTGGACCCACTGGTTCCACAGGATTACAAGGGGTACAAGGTGTAACTGGTCCCACTGGCCCTATTGGAAATATTGGGCCAACAGGTCCCACTGGTGGAACAGGTGCTACTGGTCCAGTTGGTGTTACCGGACCACAAGGTATTCAAGGGGTATTGGGGCCCACTGGACCCCAAGGAGTTCAAGGGTTACAGGGTATCGAAGGCCCTATGGGGCATACCGGCCCCACCGGACCACTCGGACCAACTGGTACCGCTGGGCCAACAGGTCCTACGGGTTCCCAGGGAACAGTCAGTGTTTCAGCAGTCACGCCTCCTTCAAGCCCATATGAAGGACAACTATGGTTTAATTCAGAGACCATAAAAACATATGCGTACTACGACAACTATTGGATTGAGGTTGGTAGTTCCGAAATTGGGACACTGTACAACAGATCCTTTTTTTCAACCAGCACAGAGTCTTTAGCAGCATCAGCATCTCAAAACCTGACATTGCAAACATTCAAAAGTTATGTGTTATTAGAAGTCTATAGTTCTCATGCTGCATGGATTAGACTATATACAGATGGAACATCACGAACTTTAGACCAGACACGAGATATCTCAGAAGACCCCGCCCCAGGGAGTGGAGTTATCGCAGAAATTATTACAACAGAAGAAGACACTCAGAAAATAACGCCATTCGTTTTTGGCGGAAACCTAGACAACCCCGCAACCACAACCACCTACCTGCGAATCACAAACCTGTCCGGCGGAGCAGCCGTAATCAGTGTTGGGTTCAACCTAATCAGACTGGAGATCTAACATGGCTATCACCACACGCACATATCAAATGGCAACTACCCGACCCAAGGACGTTATTCAAGCATTGCACGATGCAATAGATGACCTCGGGTGGTTTGAAGCGCAGCCATTAGGATATTTGTGCACTTTTACAAACACTCCTGGTTCTACTATTGTTGCGCGCGCAAATGACCGTTATTTAGTTGGGCCAGCCACAACAACCGCACCAAGCGGTCAGGGTGCAGTTTTTGACGTTCTGCGTTCGCCCGTAGGTGGCATTCTTGCTGTAACTCTGGTAACCGGAGGGGAAGGGTATTTTGTAATAGGACGCACTGGTGCAAGCAGTTCAGGGACCACAGTAACTGTTGGTGACACCACGGGCATTAATCCCGGAATGATCGTTGAACGAGTTGCGGGTACCGGAGCATTACAAACGAACACTCAAGTTGTTGAAATTTTGAGTTCAACAACGTTTTCTGTCAATCAAACACCGACAACTCCATTAAGCGGTGCGACTATCCGGCTAGCAGACACAATGACTTTATCTGCCGCAAGCATTGGAGGCTCCACATACACTGTTTCTGCCACAGGGACATCAGGTCAAACAACAATTACCGTCGCTAGTGCAACAAATGTTTTCCCAGGTCAAGTAGTAACTGGCACAGGCATTGGCCCTCTTTGCGTTGTTTCTTCTATTGCCGGAACAGTTGTTACTCTTTCCAAAGCAAACGTTGGCACTGTCTCCGGAAATGTCACGTTTTCTGACGAGATTATCGTGACCGCAACAGGTGTCTCAAACGTTAACGGACTGGTTGGAACGGCCTCCGGTTTACAAATCACCAACGTTGCTGTCAACAACAATATCTATGTTGGCGCAACAGTTGAAATTACTTCAGGCCCTACATGGGAAACATCAAATGGGCGCGCAATTATAAGCGCAGTCAGCGGCACAGGACCTTATACGATAACGTTACGTAACGAAGAAAACACCTTTAAAGGTTTCACAACAACAGGTGCAGTCACTTTTAATGTTTCTTCAGGGACAGACAACGAATGGTTTGAACTTGACTTGCATACAGCACCACAAACATATTGCTGGGCTGTAGCAAAAATTAAAAATGCTGAATCAGGGAAACTTCGCAACACGTTCTGGCTTTTCTATGCAGGATATAACAACACTTTCTACAATGGAGTTACACTTGGAGTAAGACCTTTAACAGGTTTTAATGCGCTATCAAATGTGTGTCAAGGCGTTTCAACTCTTGATTTCACACCGGGGTCAGGGTCCACTGCAGCAACATTTACGGGGGCGTTCCACCCGGCCCTTTTCCAAGTCGCTTCCTCGCCTTTCATACCCACCACTTTACGCACACGCCAAAGCGGGCTTGACCCAAACTTCGCAACATTCGCAATTCTCGAAGGCAATAACAACCGTAACCCATTTTTTCTATCGAAATACAACACTGCATATCAACCGTGGAGTTTGAATGATGTTTTCCTCGGTGGTCTTACAGAAGTATTTCAAAACCCTGTCATCAACGTCAACGATGCAGGACTTCTTTTCAGAACTCGCGTCGGAGCGCCCAAACGGATGGCCGAATCCGGGTATAGCAACTATACGGCTGCGACAACAAGCATATATTTCACTTCTAGCACCGGTTCAAGGCAGTTGCAGAGCGCTTGGACTACTTCCTTCCCTGCATTGTATTCGCGACAATTAGGTGACCTTCAAACATCTTTGACAACCTCATACCCAATCTATAAAAATATACCAATAAACATTTATTTTGCTCCAGTTCCCTACTATCTGCCAGAAGACTTTGTGCTGATAGAAATACCGTGGATTAACGCAGCAATCGGAGACACAATTACCGTTAGTGAAACAGAGGTTTACACAATTGTTCAATTAGCCACAAACCAGATTACGTACACTGGTTTGGCCTTTGCAGCAAGGACAGTGTGATGGCAAACATTCCCATTAACGGCGCAGCAGTTGATGCGTACAACAGTTTTTACTTGTCTTACGATTCAGGATATCAAACAGTAACATTTTCTTCTAAAAACTCTGTTGGCTCAGCAACAATTGCGCTATTCAACATAACGAAACGACCAACTTCAGGTCAAATCTATCCGAGAACGGTGTAGGAGGGGATAATGTTGTACTGGAAAGCAAACTTTCAAATTCCAAACTCTGGCGCTCAGGCATCCGAAGTATATGCGATAGCACAAGAAGAAGGCGGGGTACTTGTCACTTTTTACTCTGACCAAGAACTTTCAAATATGCTTTTTGAACAAACTTTTCCATATACGGACCCGTCAAAAAACATCTATGAGTATCTGCTAGAGCAAGAGTATTTTGAACATTACGAGATGATTTGATATGTCAGAAACTGATTTCCCAAATAATCCACAGATAGGTGATCAGTTCACGGTCGGTACCCAGACCCGTGAATGGAACGGTGTTACTTGGGATTTAGTACCAACTATTACAACGGGGCCCATTGGTCCCACCGGACCCACTGGTGCGGCGTCTACTGTAACTGGACCAACAGGTCCAACAGGTCCTACAGGGGCTACAGGCCCAATTGGTGCGGCGTCTACTGTAACTGGACCAACCGGTGCTACAGGGGCCACAGGTCCTACAGGTCCTACAGGTCCTACAGGTCCTACAGGTCCTCAGGGCGTAATTGGTTCCACAGGACCCCAAGGTGTCCAAGGACTACAGGGTATCGCTGGAGCTACTGGCGCTACTGGTCCCACTGGTTCCACAGGATTACAAGGCTCGACTGGACCTACAGGTGCTACAGGTGGTACTGGGGCAACAGGTGCCACCGGTCCTACTGGAGCTAGTGGAATTGCCGGAGCTACTGGTCCTACTGGTCCTACGGGTGCAGCTGGCACCAACGGAGTAACTGGACCAACCGGTCCTACAGGGGCCACGGGGCCCACCGGTGCAGCGTCTACTGTAGTTGGCCCCACAGGACCTACCGGAAGTACTGGACCCACGGGTCCACAAGGTACTCAAGGTACTCAAGGTAACATAGGTCCTACAGGTCCTCAGGGCATACAGGGTATCCAAGGACTAACAGGAGCAACAGGCCCAACAGGCCCAACAGGTTCAACTGGGCTATTAGGCCCCACTGGTCCTACTGGACCAACTGGCGCACAAGGAGCAGCCTCTACGGTAATGGGTCCTACTGGCCCAACAGGCCCAACTGGGCCCACAGGCCCGACTGGATCCAGTGGACCACAGGGTAACACCGGTCCAACTGGTGCCACAGGCAATCTTGGGCCTACTGGCCCAACAGGACCGACTGGGGCTACTGGTAGTACTGGACCAACGGGTACGATTGGGTCTACAGGCCCTACTGGTGCCCTGGGCCCTACTGGCCCCCAAGGGCAGTCATCCAGTTTCTACGACTACAAAATTAACACCACATCAACGAGTGGTAACCCTGGTACTGCTTATATCTCATATAATAACGCAACCCAAACATCTGCTACACAGTTACAGATAAACCATATTGATTTTGATGGATACGACATTGATTTATTCCTCGGTCTGTTAAAGACCGGAGATAAAATATACATCCAAGATTCCGGTAACTCAGCTAATAGTCAAACGTTCACAGTTTCTGGAACCCCTACGGATCACGTAAACTCATGGTTAGATGTTCCTGTTTCTTTTGTGGCATCCACAGGGTCTGGTACAACAGGATTTGCGAATAACTCCAATGTTCTATTAGTTATCGCAAATATAGGCGCTACCGGTCCTCAAGGTCCAACAGGACCACAAGGCTTACAAGGTACAACTGGATCTACAGGTCCTACCGGAAGCGTCGGCGCAACCGGACCAACGGGGGCTCCTGGAACTACAGGTCCAACGGGCCCCATCCCCGCTCCTTCTTGGGTGTACGACACGAGTTCTACCGCATCGGGAGACCCTGGCAACACCAAATTTAGGGCCAACAGTACAACTGTTTCTGCAATTACGGAGATTTATATTTCAGAGACAGACACCGTTAGCGTTAACAGAACTGGAGTGTTGAATTTAATAACTGCTTCTACGTCCCCAAATAAGTCGGTTATCACATTCACTCCTTTTACTGGGTCCACAACAAACTTCAATGTCACTGGCCAAATCGATAACGGAACATGGCGGACTTTGACGGTCAGTTTTATTTCTGGGGTACTCAGTAACGGAACGGCCTATGGGTTGACAGTTGCCCGCACTGGTGACCTTGGCGCTACTGGCCCCACTGGTGCCACAGGTCTTGCGGGGGTTACTGGTCCTACTGGTGCAACGGGGGGTACTGGTCCCACTGGAGCTCAAGGCAGTATTGGCCCCACTGGACCTCAGGGAATTCAAGGTGCGGTAGGACCAACAGGACCTCAGGGAATCCAAGGTATTCAGGGAATCCAAGGTATTCAGGGACCCCAAGGTATTCAGGGGCCAACAGGTATTCAGGGGCCAACAGGTGCCACCGGCCCTACGGGTGTTATTGGACCAACCGGTCCTGTAGGACCAACTGGTGCGACCGGACCTACTGGTCCTACAGGGCCAATCGGAGTAACAGGGGCAACAGGTCCTACTGGCCCAACTGGGCCCACCGGAGCAGCCTCCACCGTCACCGGCCCTACCGGCCCTACTGGCAACACAGGTGTAGCAGGACCCACAGGACCCACCGGCCCTCAGGGGGTTCAAGGGGTCATAGGACCTACCGGATCTCAGGGGGTTCAAGGTATCCAAGGGATCCAGGGTCCTACTGGGCCTACCGGTGCGAGTGGAACAAATGGTGTTAATGGGGCTACTGGGCCAACTGGCCCTACAGGTGCGACAGGGCCTGCGGGGGCGACAGGCAATGTAGGTGCTACTGGTCCCACGGGGCCTACAGGGGCAACAGGATTGACTGGTGCCACAGGTCCTACAGGGGCTACTGGTCCCACAGGGGCTACTGGAATTACCGGAAACACGGGGGCGACAGGGCCTACTGGGCCTACAGGACCAACCGGTCCTACAGGAGCGACCGGTGCTACAGGGGCTACTGGTCCCACAGGTCCACAGGGTATCGAAGGGGATATGGGGCCAACAGGTCCACAGGGTGTTCAAGGTATACAAGGTGTCGTTGGATCTACCGGACCTACTGGTCCTACAGGGCCAATCGGAGTAACAGGGGCAACAGGTCCTACTGGCCCAACTGGCGCTACAGGGCCAACTTCCACTGTTCCCGGACCCACAGGACCCACAGGTGCAACGGGTAGCACAGGTCCAACTGGCCCTACAGGTGCGACAGGGCTTACCGGTTCAACTGGACCTACTGGACCTACTGGTCCAATTGGTCCTACTGGCCCCCAAGGGGTACAGGGTATACAAGGGGTACAAGGTAATGTTGGACCGGTAGGTCCTACAGGAGCAACTGGCCCTACCGGTCCAACAGGCCCCCAAGGAATTCAAGGCGCAACAGGCCCCACAGGGGCACAAGGCATCCAGGGGCCAACAGGCGCTACCGGTCCGACAGGCGCTATTGGCACTACTGGACCCACAGGAACTCAAGGTATCCCCGGAGTTAGCGGTGATGGTGGTGGAGTGTTCCCAATTTGGGGGGAAAGAAACGCCAGTATATCTGCTGGTAACTACTTCGCCTTTGGAAATGGAGGAAACAACGCTGCTGCTGGGGTAGATATCTATCAGGACTGTGAACTTGATGGGTTAAGCATACGGGGTGCGTCAGCCTTCACGGCTGAAACAATAATTGAAGTGTATAAAAATGGTACTGCTACAGGGAAAACGCTTACTGTAGCGAATGGTGGGGTCTCAGGTTACAATGATGGTTTAGCACTGACCTTTTTGGCTGGCGACAAGTTTGCTATCAGGGTTAATTCTGGTTCGGGCGGAACTGTTGTCGTCGCTGCGGGATGGTTTCTTACCAATGGTGCCAAAGGGATACAGGGCGTCACGGGCCCTACTGGTGCTACTGGCCTCACAGGTGCGACCGGGCCGACCGGCTCCACAGGATTGACAGGGCCTACTGGGCCGACAGGTGCCCAAGGTATCCAAGGGATTCAGGGTATTCAAGGCGTTACCGGACCTACTGGCCCTACCGGTTTAACAGGAGCAACTGGACCTACTGGCCCGACCGGCGCTCAAGGCATCCAAGGTGTCACGGGACCCACTGGGGCAACCGGTCTAACGGGAGCCCAAGGTATTCAAGGACCCACTGGATCGCAAGGAATCCAAGGACCTACCGGACCTACTGGGGCTACAGGAACTACCGGAGCAACTGGACCTACGGGCGCTACAGGTTTAACGGGTGCTACTGGTCCTACAGGAGCGCAGGGTATACAAGGCGTGACTGGTCCTACGGGGGCTACGGGACTTACGGGTGCCACTGGGCCCACTGGTGCTCAAGGAAACATTGGCCCCACAGGTCCACAGGGTGTTCAAGGGCCTACAGGGCCTACAGGGCCTACGGGTGCTACAGGTCTCACTGGAGCGACAGGAGCGACAGGACCAGCTGATTCAGGAACGCTGACAACAAAAGGTGATCTTCTTACTCGCACGTCCACAGCTCTCTCTCGGTTACCAGTCGGAGTAACAAACGGTCATGTCCTAACCGTCGATTCGGCCCAGACAACTGGACTTGCATGGTCGGCTATCCCCACTAATGCACCGGTTGACGCAACCTATGTCACACTTACTACAAACGGCACATTGACTAACGAACGAGCGCTAACTGGTGGAACCGGTATTACCGTTACAGACGGTGGAGCTGGTACTACAGTGACAGTAGCAACATCAGCAATACTTCCTACCCTAATAGATTCTAAGGGTGACCTACTTGTTGGAACTGCAGACAATACTGTTGCCAGGTTGGCAGGAAGCGTCACAAATGGACAAGTACTAACGGTAAACACTGCCCAAACAACGGGGTTAGCTTGGGTTACACCAACAACACCAGCTCCAGTTGGTGCTCAATACGTTGTACTTAGCACAGACGCAACCCTTACTAGCGAGCGTGTATTAACAGCCGGTACTGGTATTACTATTACTGATGCTGGTGCAGGGTCCACAGCAACAGTGGCAACATCCGCAGTTCTGCCCACTATAGTGGACGCCAAGGGTGACCTGATTGTTGCTACGGCAAATGACACCGTGGCTCGTCTTGCAGTGGGAGCCACAAATGGTCATGTACTAATGGTTGATTCAGCGCAAACGACTGGTGTAAAATGGGATGCAGTTAGCATTTCTAACGAGGACGATCAAATAATACTTGCAAACCAGATATTTTCATAGGAGATTAATATGGCAACATTTGCAAAACAAAATCTTTCTGCATCAACAAATGGAAGAGGCATACTTGTTGGTACAACTGACACAACAATTCATACTGGTTCTACAACTACAACGGTGTATGACGAAATATGGTTGTACGCCACAAATGTGACGACATCGGCGTCTAAGTTAACTGTCAAGTGGGGCGGTACGACTGAGGCTGGCGACTTTATTGAGCAACTGATCCCTGGAGAATCTGGTTTGATACTTGTGGTTCCTGGATTGCTAATTCGTGGTGTAGCTACTGCCTTAATTGTGCGTGCGACTGCTGCAGATGCCAACGCTCTTGTTATTCATGGATATGTAAATCGAATCTCATGAGTAAACGTGACCGCAGTGATTCTGGTGGCCTTGTCACGAAGTTCGGTTCTCCACCACAGTATGTGAACCGTCTCGCTCAAGTGACAGCAACACAATCTGTTGGTAACCCGACAGCATTTACGACTGGTAATTATAAAGGGTTCACCTTTACTGGTTCAGGCTCATTAGTTGTGTCAAATGACATTCTTAGAGAAGTTGAATTAATAGTAGTTGGTGGAGGCGGTGGAGGCGGTGCTCAAAGTTCAGGAACAGGAACAGGCAACGCAACGGGGGGAGGAGGAGCGGGAGGAGTATGTGTTACCGAATTAATTCTTCTTTCTGGGACATACACCGTTGTAATTGGTGCGGGGGGGCCGGGAGCAACTAGCTCTAGTGTTCCCGGTTCTAATGGTGGATACTCTAGTTTTGATACGATAGTAGTACTAGGTGGTGGAGGCGGTGGATCTACTTCGAGTACCTCTGGTAGTGAAACTGCAGGGACAAGTGGGGCAAGTGGAGGAGGAACCTCTGTTAGAGGTACGGCTGCTCTGGGTGGGGTAGGAAGCGCATATGTATCTGGTGTAACCGGTAATAACGGTGGGTATAGTGTTCTTGGCGGAGGAGGAGGAGGAGGAGGAGGTTATGCTTCTGCTGGAAACGCTGGAACTACAACAAATGGTGGAAATGGTGGTTCTGGTATAACCACAACAATTACAGGATCCTCTCTTTCTCTTGCTGGAGGCGGAGGAGGAGGAGCCGGGGGTACGGATACACCGGGATCAGGAACTGACGGGGGAGGAAACGGAAGAAATGGGGTTGCTGGGTTAAGTGCAACAGCAAATAGCGGGGCCGGGGGCGGCGGAACTGGAGGTGCTACGACACTTCTTTCTGGGGGTAATGGCGGCTCTGGTACCGTTATTATTAGGTGGCCACTATGAATGAATTATACGCTGCGCTCATTATTAATGGAGTTGTGGAACAAGTAATTATTGGTACTTCTCAATGGGCAAACGAAAACTTGGGCGGTCTATGGATTGCCTCAGAAACACTTGTTGGTATTGGCTGGACATGGGATGAAACAAATGGATTTCAGCCACCTATTACTCCCGAAGAACCTATGGAATAGTAAAACGTGTACTTTTAATTATTTAGTATTCATGTTCCCCGTGGTAGCATATAGGAGTTCTGTATTAAACTTATCGTAGTTCCCAATTACGAAACCACACCTCTACCGGGGAGACATTAATGGCAACAAACTTTCCTGTATCTCTTGATACATTAGAAAACCCGGACCCCACAGACGTTCTGGATGACCCATCACATGCTGCCCAGCATGCTAATGCGAACGACGCTATTGAAGCCATTCAAATAAAAGTTGGTATTAATGGGTCTGTAGTTACTACCTCACATACCTATAAGATTGGACAGTTAGAGTCTGAAGTTTCAACGCTAGGGACTGAAGTAACGGACCTAGCAGACACCGTGGCAGGTTTGTCGTTAACAGCAGGCCCACAAGGACCAACCGGACCAACCGGACCGACTGGCCCAACGGGTCCACAAGCAAACGACATCCCACTAAGCGGATCTCAGAAAACAGCATCCTATACACTTGTATCTGGGGACACGGGTAAGTACATCCAAATTGGGTCTGGTGGATCTATAGTTGTTCCCACTGGGGTGTTTTCCGCTGGGAAAGTTGTTGTGCTTGTTAATAACACCTCAGGGAGCGTCAACATAACATGCTCTGCTGTCACCTCTTATGTGGCTGGCTCTAACACAGCTGTAACCTCTCTTTCATTAGTAACTCGTGGCGTTGCCACAGTTCTATTTTTAAGCGCTACGTCTTGTATTATCTCAGGGAACGTCGTCTAATAACGTATGGCTGGTATCCACGCACCCTTTTCTAGTTTTCGACCTGTTCTAGTAGCTACTGGTGGAGAAATCACAGAAATTAATGGCTACCGTATACATACATTTCGGGCTTCTGGTACTTTCACCGTAGTACAACCTTACAGAGTCTCTAAAACCATTGAATACTTAGTTGTAGCCGGTGGTGGTGGAGGTGGAGATGCTGGAGGAGGAGGCGGGGGTGTTGTAGTAGGCAGTTCTGAGGTTTCAGCAACCAGTTATACCGTTACAGTTGGAGCCGGAGGGGCGTCAGCCACAAGTTCAGTTGCTGCCACGCCAGGATCTAACTCCTCTATAGGGGCTTTGGCTACTGCTACCGGTGGGGGTTTTGGTGGAAGTGCCACAAACGGAGGACCCGGTGGTTCTGGTGGTGGTGGATCAGGAATTACCGAGACTTTATTTACAGGTGGCGCTGGCACCTCAGGACAAGGATTTGCTGGCGGAAATGGTGGTTTAGGAGATTACGGGTACGTTGGGGGGAGTAAGTCAGGCGGAGGTACGTTTAATGGAGCATACGGCGGTGGCGGTGGCGGTGGCGGTGCAGGAGCTGTCGGAGCAACGGGGGGCAACGCTTCTGGGAATAACTCTAATGGTCACGCTACTCTAGGCGGCAATGGTGGTAATGGTGGTAATGGGGTATCGAATAACTATTCTGGCGATTCAGTAACCTACGGTGGAGGAGGAGGAGGACGAGGAGGCTTTGCCTCGTCTCCTGGAACAAGCGGAACCAACGGTGCTGGCGGCACTGGTGGTGGGGGAGCAGCATTAGTCGCTGGAACCGCTAACCTAGGTGGCGGAGGAGGGGCAGGAGCCCCCGGTGGATCTGGAATTGTCATTATAAGGTATAGAATTTAATATGGCATACTTCGCTGAGCTAGATAAAAACAGTATTGTTCTACGTTGTGTGTCTATACCAGACGAAGACTGTCTTGATAGTGCTGGAAATGAATCAGAAAAGATCGGTATAGCAACTTGCAAAAAACTGTTTGGATCTACTAAGTGGAAACAAACATCATACAATGGTCGTATCCGTCTTAACTTTGCTGGGCCAGGGATGTTGTACCACGCTGGGAAAGACGTGTTTGTGCACCAACCTCCACACCCATGGTACGAACTTGGAGATGACTACGCCTGGCATTCTCCAGTTGGGGTGCACCCTGATACAGGGGAACCTTTACAGGACTGGCAATGGCGATACTTAGAAGTTGCCTATAGTCTGATCCCCAATTATGCTAACCTCTGACACACTTAATAGGAGGCACAAAGCGTGATAGGAAAAAGAACTTTTGAAGGCGGAGACGGTATGGGTATGGTAGATGAACCGTGCCCAATTACTTACTTTCCAGATGACCCAAACACCGAGGTGCGTCGCCTCACAAGAACCAAGGACGATGCCCCTATTTTCTTTGTGGATTACGTATTACGTGATGAAACTTTGTACGCTCTATATCTAGAGGTTTATCCCGACTACCGAGGGAAAGACTGGATACAGTATTTAAACTTTAATAAAGAAACATTTGAAAGTAACTACGCAGAATTTGGTAAGTTCAACAAGTCCGTGTGGGTTAACACATCCAACTTTGCTCATAGCTCTCTTGAAATGGCCCTAGAAAAACGAGTGCAACTAAGTCAAGAAGGTTTCCTGGATCAAGGTGAGATCTTTGTGCAGGGCTCAATGATGGAGTATGTTGACACTCGGGAACAAGAATAATCACACGCCAATGAAGGTTGCTGTTTACACAATCACAAAAAACGAAGAACAGTTCATTGAGCGATGGGCAGCATCTTGTAAGGAAGCTGATTACCGACTTATTGTTGATACTGGGTCCACAGATAACACCATATTCATTGCAGAATTAGCAGGATGTCATGTATCCCACATACATGTGGCACCATGGCGTTTTGATGATGCTCGGAACGCTGCCCTCTCCTTAGTCCCCGACGACATCGATTACTGTATTGCTCTTGATGCAGATGAGGTCCTAGTAGAAGGTTGGCGAGAGGCTTTAGAAAAGGTAGACCCACAAGTCACTCGCCCACGATACAAGTACGTATGGTCATGGACACCTGACGGTGGAGAGGGACTGTCTTATTCAGGAGACAAAATACATGCACGTACTGGCTATCGATGGGTCCACCCAGTACATGAGGTCATTACCCCCGTGCACCATGAAATACAGGGTTGGACAGACCTACAAATACACCACTACCCTGATAACACTAAGTCTCGTTCCCAGTATCTCCCATTACTAGAACTAGCAGTTAGAGAACGCCCAGATGATGATCGTAACCGATTTTACTTAGGGCGCGAATTGATGTACCACCAACGGTATGAGGAAGCGAAAGAACACTTTAAGCGCCACTTAGAGTTATCATCCTGGGCCCCTGAAAGAGCTACGTGTATGAGGTACCTAGGTGTAGTAACCGGTGAGCGGGAAAAATGGAGTATATTGGCATGCGCCGAAGCCCCTAACCGTAGAGAGCCATGGGTTGACCTTGCTCGTGTATACTACGAAAATAAAGACTGGGAATCATGTCTGTACGCTTCCACGAGAGCACTAAGGATTCAAGAAAAGCCCCTTGAGTATCTTTGTGAAGAGCAAGCGTGGGGGTCACTCCCATACGATCTTGCTGGCATTGCCTGTTGGTATTTGGGTATGCCAGATAGAGCCTTGATATATACTATGAAGGCTCTTGAAATTAACCCAAACGATGAACGTGTTAAACAAAATGCGTTGATGATGGGGGCTCATACAAAGAAAGACTAGGGATGGCCCGGAACGCAATTATCCAAGTTCGACATGCCACAGAGGCTAACTGGTCATTGTCAACTCTGATTCTTGCAAGTGGTGAAATAGCATTTGCAACTGATACACGTAGTTTCAAAGTTGGGGATGGCACTAAGACTTGGACTGAACTACCGTTTTCTCCGAATACAGAATTGCCTGACCCACTAATAGTTAACTCTTTATCTTTTAATACAGACGCTGGTGTAACGTTAACCACGGAGGGCCAACTAGCCTGGGATATTGACTACGGAACTATTGATCTGCGTATGGCAGATAATGTTATACAACATATAGGTCAAGAAGTGTTTTATCAAGTACAGGCAGACGAGGCCCTAACCAAGGGTGACCTAGTAATGGCTGTTGGCACTCTTGGTGCCTCTGGTGTTATCAAAGTAGCAAAAGCCAGAACCTCATACGGGTTGCTCACAAACATTCAATCACAAAGATTGATGGGCTTAGCAGCGTCAAATATAGCTAACGGAGAACGTGGGTACATACTACACTTCGGCAAACTTCGTAAAATTGACACAACCCAATGGCAAGAAGGGGATATTCTTTATGCCGACCCGTCTACCCCAGGTGGTCTGACTGCTACTCAACCGGCAGCCCCTAATTGGAAGACTCTTATTGCCCTTGTCGTTACCGATCATGCAAACAATGGTGAATTATTTGTACGCCCAACGTTTGGGTCCCAGCTATCAAATGATGAATCAGTAACTCTAACTAACCCACAAGCTGGTCAAGCTCTTATTTACGACAGTTCTGGGGTATGGGTAAACGGTGATATTAATGCTAGTGACACATCTGACTCTATTTTGGCTGGTCAAGTATTTGGGTAATACCACCACCTGCTCAGTGGTAGAATACAACTAAGTTCTGTACCTTTCAGGAGGCTCTTGCGTATGTCATACACTCTTCCTATATCCCCTATGATAAAACCATCGTCCCTAAGCGGTAAAGAAAACGGCAAACTTCCCGATTCTTCTCTAACAACGATTGGTGTAGGTAGTGCACGTATGGAGAAGACCGCTGCTCGTTCATTCATGGCGATGTTTGCGGAAGCACGTACGCAAGGGTTTGTTATTAAACACGTAGGTGACTACCGGTCCTTTGAAGCGCAAAAGAATCTATTTGTATCACGGTATGATCCAGTTAACAAATCTATTTACGATGGTACCCCGTCTACCCGGCGTAAGGTATGGGATAAGGCCATACAGCACGGATACCCCTCTATGTACTGGGTAAAGAAACTAATAAATGGGAGGTACCCAGCAACTGCCGCTACGCCGGGCCAATCTAACCACGGTTGGGGTCTTGCTCTCGACATTGCTGAAGAATACGATAACGATACCGCCCCTGACCCCATACGAGAGGGGTTTGTTAGGTGGTTAATAGGTAACGCACACCGCTATGGTATCTCCGCAGAACTACAAAGTGAGCCGTGGCATTGGAGGTACGTAGCCGGAGACAACATCCCGATTGCTACGCAACTCTACGAAAAGAATGGGGTTTCACCAATTGACACGTCTGGACCAGCGTTAGTCTTTGCGTACCCAGGGACACCCATACGGATGGGGTCAAAAGGGGATACCGTAAAGTTAGTACAGGCCGTGGTTGGGGCAACCCCAGACGGGGACTTTAGCTCTGTCACTGAGCGGAGGGTAAAAGATTGGCAGTCCCGGAATGGTTTGTTAGCGGACGGAGTAGTTGGTCCTGTAACATGGAAAAAGATGTTTGGCTGATAGGAGAAGAATATGGCAGTTAGGATTCAATTTAGACGTGGTACCGCCGCTGAATGGTTTAGTACAAATCCAATCCTCGCCGTTGGTGAGGTTGGGTTTGAGACAGACACCAGAAAGTTCAAGATCGGTACAGGAGATAAACGATGGAACGATGTTAGTTTCCCGTATTACGCTCAGGGGACAATTACCAGTGTTATAGCTGGTGGTGGTTTGACAGGAGGCGGTTCTAATGGGGAAGTTACCTTGTCCCTGGATTCTGCTGTCCTAACCGGTACGGTTTTCAATAACCGAGGTGACCTTCTTACGGCTACTGCTAATAATGAGCCGTCGTTGCTTCCGGTAGGCTCAACTGACTTCGATGTTCTACAAGTAACTTCAACTTCAGTAAATGGGCTTTCATATGGAAAAGTGAAAAGCACAGCTATTGAGAACAACGCTATCACCGAAAGTAAAATATTAGACACAAGTGTTAGCACATCAAAAATACGTGATTTGTCAATCAGCACCGAGAAGATAATAAACGGAGCTGTTACAGATACAAAGTTAGCAAGCAACTCAGTTGTTACATCAAAGATTAACAACGGAGCAGTAACCACAGATAAGTTAGCTACGAGTTCTGTCACTACTGACAAAATCGCAGACCTTGCTATTACAGGGTCAAAATTTGCAGATAACATTATTACATCGGCAAAGATTGCAAACGGCACAATTGTTAATGACGACATAAGTGCTTCGGCTGGTATTGATTTAACAAAACTAAATACCGGGAACTTGCCAACTGCCATTAAAACTGTATCTGGAAATTACACAGATAGATCCATCACCGTCAGTAAATTGAGCAACACGGCTGGGTCTGAAGGTATTGGGGTATGGCAATCATGGACACCTACTGTTAGTGGTCTCACTACTTCTCAATGGGATATTATTTATTCCAAATACATGAAATTAAATAATACGTGTCAAGTGCATACAGCTATTCGTGTTAAGGACACCCCTAGTAGACTTAATACAAACGTATCGTTTGATCTTCCCTTAGTACCGGTGTTTGCTGCAAATTTGCAGTCTGGAGACAAGATCGCAATTGGATCATTCTTACACCAGAGTGATGAAGAACGTTATTTCCGCTGGTGGTACGGTGGTTCTACGACTGCTATTTACCGCAACGGGGTAGTCATTCCTTGGGGTGGATGGCGTTATTGGTGGTATTACAGCCGGTACAACTACGATTTTTACTTTGATGTGCAGACTAACGACGTTATTTCGTTTACCGTAACTTACGAAGTAGCCTAATATGCCCAGGCGTAGGGGGTTAGACCCGAACGCCATAGAGCGTATTCGGGATGATTTAAACAGGGGATTTAAAGACACACGACCAGCGCCTCCTGAAGACCCTGAAGAGTTCGTGCGGCCCAGCTTTATAGCATCTCGGGCTGATGAAGAGGTCTATACGGTTGGTAAGGCAGAACAGTACTACCAGGGGCCTTGGTTCAGTACGAGAGTCGCTCAACATGCTTTTGTACCGCTTGATGAAAACGGAAACCCTTATGAAAGGGATAAATTCATCCCTTCTCAGCAGTACCAGATGAGTAATGCCACGTACGGTAAAACAAAGATTCCTGATATGGAACACGGGCCATACGGGCTCGTGTTCGTTAAGTGGCAAAAAAGTGGAAAACAGGGTGGGGTGACCGTGTATGGAATAGGAACCTTAATACCATTATCTGTATATCGTATATTTAAAGATTACTATTCTAAAGGAAGAGCAGTAGTACATTTACTTGAATCATATGATTTTAGTAATAACGGAACAAGTCATCCGATGTTTAGTCGGTCGGGGATAAGCTGAGATTTGGCGGAAAACAACATATGATATGGGTATCAATTTGTGTAAGCACTGTAGCTATTGTGACTATGGTCACAATATCAACAGGCTATAAACATCTCAATACAGTCTGGATAGCAGGACCGATCTATTGGATTGTTAGGGACTCGGATCAAACTAAGAGGTTCCCGGTTTCCTTATCCTTTGGGTTCATGAGGCAGACCTCCCACCCATGGAAAACAGGATGGGGAGTACAGGTACGGGTATGTAAATACATATACCAGTTTGGTGTATGCCGTAAACCAAGAGGCCTTGATGACCAGTCTGGTTTACTTTATGCTGTAAAAGGCCGTATACTTGATACTCCCATTACTGAAATTGGAGAGTGGCAATGAGATTGTTCATTAAAACGAAGGAAGCAGACAGCAAAGCTAAGCCCGAGCAGATCGGTCGTATTGTTCGTATGGATACCCCATCCCTATTGAACTGGATGGACACCACGATAATGGGTCTCGGTGAAGTCTTTGATAAGTGGCGTTACCACGGTCTACCAGACGAAGAAGTTGGAACACACCTAAATGTTATTAACGCTATTTGGGATGAGGTACTTAGTCGGAAAGAGTGACTAAACTAATAAAATGGATCAAGTATTAGAGGATGTCGTAGAAGATGAAGGCCTTCTTGCAGAAGAGATGCAAGAAGAACTTGACGAGACCTCTGCCGAGTTTATTGATCAGCTAGTACTAAAACTAATTCTCTTCCTGGAAGAGTTCTGCAATGTCACCCTGTTCCCATACCAGGTTCCAATCGCCTACCGGCTGATTCAATCCATTGTCATTGGAGATGGTGAAGAAATGACTGTCGTGGCGACTCGCCAGTCAGGTAAATCTGAAGTCCTGTCTAACGTCATTGCTTCGTTGATGGTCATCCTTCCTAAGCTGGCTAAGGTGTATCCCACCTGGTTGGGCAAATTTGAGAATGGTTTCTGGTGTGGGGTTTTTGCCCCAACGGAGGATCAGGCTGACACAGTATTCAGCCGTGTCGTAAACAAGTTGACCAGTGAGCACGCTATGGATTTCCTGTTAGATCCAGAGATTGATGACAAGGCATCATCTGGTGGCTCCCGTGGTAAGGGAAAGATCATCAGCCTAAAGCACTCCGGCTCCCTTTGCCGGATGCAAACCTGTAACCCTAAGGCCAAGATTGAATCCAAAACCTACCACTTTGTCATGATTGACGAGGCCCAAGAGGCTGACGAGTTCATGATCACCAAGTCGATCAAGCCCATGTTGGCGTTCAATAACGGATCTATTGCTCTTACTGGAACGGCCACCAGGAACAAGTCCTACTTCTACAAGATGATTCAGTTCAATAGGAGACGAGACGTAAACGGAAAGCGTAGTCACCGTCAGACTCATTTTGAGTACGACTGGAGGACTGCGGCAAAGTACAACGAGAACTACTCTAAATTCATCTCCAAAGAAAAGGTTCGCATCGGAGAAGACTCTGATGAGTTCCAGATGTCCTACTGCAACAAGTGGATTCTGGAAAAAGGAATGTTTGTAACTGACGACCGCCTATCCAGTCTGTATGACCCCTCTATGGCCCTGGTTAAACAATGGTGGCGTACCCCAGTCGTAGTCGGTATCGACGTAGCCCGCTCCAATGACTCTACAGTTGTGACGGTTGTGTGGGTGGATTGGGATCATCCTGATGGCTTTGGTTTCTACGAACACAGAGTCCTGAACTGGCTAGAAATCAATAACGAGGAATGGGAATCCCAGTACTTTGAGATCATTGACTTCCTACGAAACTATGATGTGTACCGTATTGGGGTGGATGCCCAGGGTGTTGGTGGGGCAGTGGCAGAACGTCTCCAGGTCCTCCTTCCCCAGATTGAAGTCACTTCTGTCTCCTCAGATGCCAAGACTCAGAATGAGCGCTGGGTACACCTAACAGAATTGATTCAGCGTGGTCAATTGATTATTCCTGGTCATTCCAAGGCACGACGAGTACGTACCTGGAAACGCTTTAATCAACAGATGCTGGACCTTGAAAAGGTATATCGGGGCCCGTATCTTTTAGCTGCCGCCCCGGATGAGAAGGGGGCTTTCGATGACTACCCAGATAGTTTAGCAATAGCATGTTCTATGTCATTTGCTGATACAATGCCTGTAGTAACAGTTTCTGAGAACCCGTTCTTTTCCAGATAATATAGGAGTTTATAATGGCTGCTTTTCTTGCCCCAATCCTAGGACGTGTCGCTGCCGGAGCGGCTGCTAAGGCTGCAGGAGGCGGGTTAGGCCGTAAATTAGCAACTAGCTATATTACCGGTAAGGTAGTTGGTGGGGTAGCTAATGCCGTAGGTAGTGTAGTTGGCGGATTGAATGACGTAGCTGAGCAACCTCTTAATCCTGCGTACTACTCGAACCCATTAACGCCAGAATACAGCGACCGTTCCGGTTGCTTTGGTACTGGATGTTCCGAAGTCTCTTAGATCACCATAAAAATGTGGTAATCTACAATTACCAATATAACTCCCCTAGGAGGAATAATATATGAATGTTGCCCCCGCCCCCATGTTCCCAGAAAAGGGTACTCCGGTATTTGAGCGTTCCTTGGCACCGAGCATCCCCGGTAACCGTGGACCTCTGCGTTTTGAGGAGGGTGTGGCTACTGACACGGACGTTCCGAATGACTTCGGTCGTGGTGCATACGCTGACACCGCTCCGTCGCCGCGTCGCATGAACCACAATAACCCGGAGATGTTCTACAAGTACCCAGAAGAGACCATGCGTGAACGTGCCCACGTTGGTTCTGCTACGTGGATTGAGGCTCCGGCTATGCTTGGTGACTTCGTCCAGGGTGCAATGTCGGGTGATGGTATGCCGACCTTTGAGTACGCCTATAACAATGGTGGCTATCAGAAGCGTCCGGCTCCGACCGCAGTCTACGACTGAGATTATCCCCAGAAGGGGGTAATTTATGGCGTCGAAGAAAAAGGGCAGAAAGCCCGCACGATCATCTGGTAATGAAAGTTTTGTAGACGACTATCTTTTTTGGGGTAGTAAAGAACTACCTAACAAGGGACAGTTGGACAAAACTATGGGGGAAACCCGTGGTGGCAACGCTTTAACTGGTCTTGACTTTACTATTACCAAGGCAGAGGAAAGTCTCAAAGCAGGCAATATTAATGAGGCTTCACGAAAGAAGCGTGTCGATCAAATAAGATCAGCACAGTATCTAAAAGACAGCGGAGTAGTAAAAGACAAACCTACTACTATACGCACCATGTCTAACCAATTTGCTGGATACTTTGATGCTGGTTTAGCAAGAGAAGAGACCGAGGGTCCTGGGGCATCAGGAGCTGGCTGGTACTTTGAGCACCACCGGATGCAAGAAGACACAGCCGCCCCAGAAGCAGGTCTTACTTCCCGTCAGCGGGCTGCCATGGGCGGACACTTGTCTGCTAGCAAAACACCAGAAGATGAACGAGTCAGTCTGTCAGGAGTTAGCCATTTAGTATCTACTCAGAGTGGTAAACAGTTTGGTGATCGGTTAATCAAAGATATACCTAGCGCAGAACTTGGGGATATAGCTGCTAATGCCAGCTCGTGGAATGCATATGATGAAGATACTAAGGCAGGAAAACGCAAATCGACTCCCGAAGGTGCTAGACCGGACTTTGGGGATGATGATGATCTTAGAGTGTCAATGGTTAATGCCGGGAGAGCGCACGCTCAAAACGTTGGCACAGCCCTAGATGTCGCTCGTGGGAATATAACACCGGAAGAATCGTTTAATGTACGAACCACCCCAAAGACTGCATCTTACGCTGAGATGACCGCTAGTTCAGTGCCGGGAAGTCTTGTGGAGGGTGATTACCGAAACATCACACGACACCTAGTTGATGTACGAGCAGGTCGGGTTAGTAAAGACCAGGGAATGATGGTGTTTAGCCAAGAAGAGGGTGCTCAGCGTCCCCATGCCATTAGCTCTAGATCACCTACTGCTATAGATACCTGGATGAACGCAGCAGCATCTGGGCAACCAGCTTTCCATAAAAACGTTAATGACAAAGGTAAGCCAGTAGGTAAAGGCGTCCGAGTTTCAAAGAAGTTAACTGACAAAGGTATGCCACTAGATGCTACTGCCTATGGTAAAGAAAGATTAGGATTAAAAGACACCGGAGCGGGTGTTACTCCAGAAGCAGCTGTGTCAGCTCATTTGAATGAGGCTGTAAGGAAAACTAGCGAAAACGTTATTGGTCCAATATCTTTTGACCAGTTCGGTGAAAAGATATTTACCCCGTCTTCTCTAATTCAAGAAGTAGTATGGACTGAGAAACGTCGTCAGGCTGGTGCTGATAAAGATTATACTCCTGTTTTTGACAAGGACAAAGGTAAGTTCACTGGGGCTGTATCAAAAGAGAAGGTTGCCAAGGACCAGGAGGCTGCCAAAGCAGAAAAAGATGCTGCTAAAGAACGCAAGGCTCTTAAAAAGCAACAGCCAGATCAACAGCCAGATCAACAGCTAAGTTTTCCTGGATTTTAAGGAAGTAAACAATGGCCCGTAAATATAAAGCAAAAGGATCCCGAGCAGGTATGCAGAGGGGTGAGTTGACACCTGGTGAAATCCAGAAGAACGCCCCAAAACCAAATGATGGATTTACTATCCGGGCTACAGGACGTGGTGTTGGTAAACCCGCACGCAATGTATTCTCAACTGGCTACGCCCCTGATACAGGACGGGGTGCAGAAGTAGCGATTGACCCTAACATGCCTGTCGAAGAGCAAATGAGTACATTTAATAAAAACAAATTAGATGTGCTTGGGTCCTCTGGCGGTCCGTTTGCTCTGGGTGGGTGGAATGACCCGGAAACTGGCAAGGTCCAGATGGACACGTCTGTTTTAACTCCCCGAACAATGGGTGGGTTATCGGCTGCTCTCCATATTGCCTCTGAGGGCTCTCAAGAGTCCGTTGGTAACCTTGGTAAGAAGGGGTATGAGGGGGATATAGCCCTACCAAGTCATCTCCAGAAAAACCAATTCGTATACCCCGAATCAACAACCGTAGAGGATCTGGGCAACGTTGGGACTTCTGGACGCCGACGTGTACGTATTACCCCATCTCGTCAGGAGATGGTGAACGTTGAGGCTGAGGAGATTGGTCGATCGATGGGCCTTCCCGATGATCTCTCTAACTTAGGTATGAAATTGGCTTAACACACCATTTTGGTGTACAACCAAAATAGGTACTCTCTGCTATCCTCGTTACTCCGACACACTAAAGGAGCAACGATGACTTCCTCAGAGATCCACAAACTCATTTCTTATTTGGGTAGAATTATCCCTCGTGGGCACCACGAAGAACAGGAACTTATTCGTTTGCTAAACTCGCTGCATAAACTGACTATGCGCCAAAAGGAAAAAGAAGCGGCGTAGTTCCTGGTTACAACAAGGAGTACAAATGGCCAACGCAAGTAAGTTGATACAAGAAATAGAACGTCGAAGCCCAGAGGACCTCAGACAACAGTGTCGTTTCACGCGCATCAAAGAACAGATGTCTGATGAAGAACGCTCTAGTATTGAACGTGCCGAGGAATCGGTAAAGATGGATACCGGTAATGGTAGAACTCGTACGTACTCGGCTCGCTGGTTATCAAACGTTTTGACTAAGTGTGGGTACCCAATAAGTGATAGTACTATCCTCCGCCATATCAATGGGCGGTGTGGCTGTGAGTGATCTCGTAAACGAACTTAAGAATCAAGATCGTCGTGACAAGTTAGGACGCATCTCCGAACTTCTTGAGAACAACAACATTGATCTTGCAGACGTTGGGGATATTAAGCGTGTATCTCTGTACCAGTCCATTATCAAGAATAAAGATGGTGAGGCTGAGACTCAGGACCTCACCGCTATTCAGTTCAGCCCAAAATGGGAAAGTGGGCCCGATTGGCCAACGATTGAACCAGGGCCTGCATACAAACTACCTGCATTTAAAGGGGCTTCACGCCCCAGTTCTTCAGATTACGAGACTGCTGTAATCCTTCCAGATATTCAAATTGGGTATTACCGAATGAAGGATGACGCCCTTGACGCTACGCATGATGAAGAAGCGTTGTCAGTTGCTCTTGAAATTACTAAGTCAATCAAGCCAACTAAGATTATTTTGTTGGGTGACAACTTAGACTTCCCAGAGTTTGGGAAGTACCGACTAAGCCCTGCTTACCAACGCACAACCCAAGCAACTATTGATCGCGCTACAACACTGTGCGCTCAGCTTCGTTCAATTGCGCCCAATGCTGAGATCGTTTGGCTTGCTGGTAACCATGAAGAACGGTTACCACGAATGCTCATTGACAATGCGATTTCTGCATTCGGGTTACGTAAAGGAAATGCTCCAGAGTCTTGGCCGGTAATGAGTGTTCCATACCTGTGCCGAATGGACGAGTATGGGATTACATATCTGCCAGGTTACCCAGCAGCGAACTACTGGGTTAACGAGCGCCTTAAGATTATTCATGGCACCCGTGTGAAGTCCAGTGGGTCTACAAGCCATTTATATTTGAATTCTGAAAAGGTGTCCGTGATCTACGGGCACATCCATAGGCGTGAATGGAATGAAAAGACCCGTGGAGACTGGGATGGACCCAAGACCATCATGGCGGCATCACCAGGATGTCTCGCTAAGGTGTCTGGAGAAGTTCCTTCAACAAAGGGGGGTCTGGATCTTGATGGACGCCCTCTCACCGTAGTAGAAGACTGGCAACAGGGCCTGGCAGTAGTTACCTACCAGCCGACAGGTGAATCACGATTCTTTTATGAGCAGGTTCCCATCCATGATGGTGAAGCCTTCTACAGAGGGAAGATTTACCATGCCGCGCCGTAGGAAAGTCAACCGTGAGCACCTACCTAAATTAGTACTTATTGAATGGATTGATGCTTTCGATGGGCACCCTGGTTGGGTTGACTTGGAGTTGTACCGTCCGCATGTTATGAAACCAGTTACGGTTGGTTGGTTAGTCCCAGACTTTATGGAGGGACACATCACTTTGATGGGCTCATACCTCATTGACAAAAATGATGACAGTCATGTACATTATAGTACTCCCTCTCATATCCCAGAGGGAATGGTACAATCTATAACGTATCTGGATGTACCAGGTACGATAGAGGGCGTAACTGATGTCTCATAAAGTTATTAGAGGTTCTAATGCCGATTGATTTCTGGTCCCCAAGTTATAGGGCTTCCTCTAGTGACCTGACCGTCTCAATATCCCCTTTGGGCCTTGTAGAGCTTGCTGACGAGGAGTTTGAAGTTCATGGCCCCCGCCTAAATCGTTATGGGTCCTGCTGGGCGTGGTATCTGGGTCACCACTGGTCGTACCGTCGTGAGATGGGCGAACAGAACATCACAATGAACTACACCAGGACACTGTCCGATTACATTACTAACTTCTGTTTTGGTAAAGGTGTGCAGTTTAAATGTCCTGAACAAAACTCAGCAATCATTCCTCACCTTCTACAGACAGTCTGGGAAACTCATAACAATAAGCATTACTTGTTGTGGGAAATGGGGCAGCTGGCTGGTGTTACCGGTGACTGCTTTGTCAAAGTGGCATATGAAGAACCCTATGAGGACAGTATCGGTCTCCAACATGAGGGGCGCATTCGTATCATCCCTCTCAATCCGGCTCATTGTTTTCCGGAGTATCACCCCCATGACCGTGATCGTCTGTTGCGATTCAAATTAAAGTACCGCTTCTGGGGGACATCACCGGAGGGTACACGCCAGGTCTATACCTTTACTGAGATCCTGACTGACGATCTTATCGAACAGTACATCAATGATGAATTGATTGACCAGTACCCGAACCCCATCGGTGAAATTCCTGTTGTTCATATTCCTAATACGACTATCTCGTCATCCCCTTGGGGTCAAGGAGATATCTGGGACATCATTTCTCTGAACCGTGAACTTAACGAAAAGATGACAGAAGTCTCTGACATCATTAATTACCACGCTGCCCCAGTGACCATTATTACTGGCGCTAAGGCTTCCCAGTTAGAGCGTGGGCCTAAGAAGGTTTGGGCAGGCTTACCCAAAGAAGCCAGTGTCTTTAACTTGGAATCCCGTGGTGAGATGGCTGGGGCACTGGAATACATTTCTTTCTTAAAGCGAGCCATGCATGAGATCACGGGTGTGCCAGAAACAGCCCTAGGGCAGTTCCAGCCAGTCTCTAATACCTCTGGTGTTGCACTTGCTATCCAGTACCAGCCTCTTATGAACCGCTACATGATGAAGCGGATTCACTTTACAAAGGGACTTGAGCGAGTTAATGCCATCGTAATTAAGACTGCCGCTATCTTCCGTCCAGAGATGCTCCTATATAACCCTCTGTCATCAGAAATGCCTGAGCGAGATCAACTCACTCAATTGGATCCGACAGACCCTCTAACGTACCAAACGAATATCCATTGGCCAGAACCCCTCCCCGTTGATGTCCTTATTAAACTCAATGAAGTCCAGGCCAAGATGGCAGTTGGGCTGGAGTCAAAGAAGGGGGCGCTTCGTACTTTGGGAGAAGAGTTCCCCAATGAAAAGATGGCTGAGATCTTTGAAGAGCTTGTTGATGATGCCCTTGACCAAGGTGCACTTCAAATGCTTAACGCCCAAATTCAGCAGTCAATTATGATGGTAGTTGGGGTAGCACCGGACGGTACACCCTTAGTACCAGAAGATGGTAGTGTAATTAGCGCTGGAGAGAACGCTGGTAACGGTATGCTCCCCGGCACTATGGTAGGTGGTCCAGAAATGGATACGTTAAACAAACTGATTCAACGCGCATACGGAGCAAGGTTCGCCCAGCGACGTATGCCTGACGAAGAATAATTATTCGTTATTTCAACAGCAACCAAACAAAAAGAGGTTAAGACATGGCAGTAAACACTGAAGACGGGATTAGCATTCCCGTTGAAAAAGAGCATACTCCCGAGGCTCCTAAGCCCCAGGAAGACCAACACTTCTCAGCTGACGACGTTCAGAAGATCCGACAGCAGGAGAAGGACAAGATGTACAAGCGGTTAGAAGATGCTGACCGCCGTACAAAGGCTATGGAGGAACAATTGAATGTCATTTCCGCTGAGCGGGAACAGGCAATCAAGGAAGCCGAAGAGCGAGCCAAGAAGGAGGCCGAGATCCTTCGACAGCGTGAGATGGAGGAGTTGTCCGCTAAGGAGCTTCTGTCAAAGCGTGAAGATGAGTTCAACCAGCGCATTAACCAGGTTGAACAAGAGTGGAGCGAGAAGTTCTCTCGGCTAGAGGCAGAACGACAAGCCCAAGATGCCCTCCTGGAAAAGGAGCGCTTTGCTCAGCAGTTGGAGTCTTATCGCCAGCGCCGTCTTGGTGAAGAGCAGGAATCCATCATTCCTGAACTACGTGATTTGATCGCAGGTAACACACCTGAAGAAATCGAAAATAGCATTACTGTACTACGTGAACGTAGTAGTGCTATAATCGAATCAATCCAGCAAGCGAGTCAACCGACTCGTGTTAAAGGGGCACCGGTGACGGCACCCCCTGTTGGGCCCATGGATAACCAAGAGGAATACCAAACGCTATCTGCGGAGGATATCCGCAACATGCCGATGGATCAGTACATGAAAATGCGTGAGCGACTTTTATCGGCTACCCGTGGTCCACGGGGACGCTACTAACTTAAAACCTAACTAATCCATCGGAGGATACCCAAATGGCATTACCCGCACCCGTAGGGGGTGCAATTACCGGAGCAGGTCTTGGTTCTATTACCACGACTGGTTACTCCAGTGACAGCACCCTTTCACCCGCAATCCAGCAAATCTGGTCGAAGGAGATCCTATTCCAGGCTATGCCTGTTCTCCGGTTTGAGCAGTTCGCTGTTAAGAAGACCGAACTTGGCGTTATGCCCGGTCTTACCATTAACTTCATGCGTTATAACAACCTGTCGGTCAGTGAGACCGCTGGTGCAACCCTGGAAGAGGGCGTCCGCATGGAACCGGTGGCACTGTCCGCCAGCCAGATTCAGATCACCGTGTCTGAACATGGTCAGGCCGTCGCTGTCACTGAGCTCCTGTTGAATGCTGCCTTCGATGACGTGATGGCTTCGGCCTCTCGTCTCCTTGGTCGTCACATGGCGCAGAGCATGGACATCCAGGCTCGTAACACCCTGTACTCCAATGGAGTGCCGTTTGCCGGTGGATCGGCTGTTGCCCCGAGCGTCGTGTTCGGTCGCACCGCTGCTTCGACCCGTGGCGCTATCAGCCCCTATGACGCTGGTACCCTCGGTTCGGCTTCTGCCCCTGGATACCTCTCCCCCGCATCCATCAAGGATGCTGTTGAGGTGCTGGCTGGCCAGAACATCCCCCGTCTGGGCGACACCTACGTGTGCTTCGTTCACCCGTCGCAGAGCCGCTCGCTCCGTGACTGGCCAGAGTTCATCGAAGTCACCAAGTACGCCGCTCCCGGCAACTTCATGCTTGGTGAAATCGGACGCCTTTATGACGTGGTGTTCATTGAGACCACTCAGGTCAAGAAGGGCCTCACGGTCCCGGCTGACCTGGATCCGAACCAGGGCGGTGCCCAGGCTCCCGGTGCTGACACCTATAGCGCCATCATGATCGGTGACAACGCCTTTGGTCATGCTGTGGCTCTGCCGGTGGAACTCCGTGACGGTGGTGTGATCGACTTCGGTCGTGAGCACGGCTTGGCTTGGTACGCCATCTGGGGCTTCGGTGTGATCACCCACGAGTCCCGTGTGATCCTGAACACCAAGGGTGGCGCTATCTCCTGATACGTAGCCATTGGTTGTGTTGTAGTATGGTGGGGGGAGAAATCCCCCCACCATCTCATTTATACGGATATAAGGAGAGAATATGCCCCGTAAAACAAACCCGTCCTTTGCTGAGCTTGAAGGCGATGAAATTGAAGAAGCTGAGTACACCCCGGTAGTAGAGGTCGCTGAAGGCACCAACTTGGTAAGCGCCCGTGTAAAGGGAACCTGGAAGATGTTCTGGGGCCACGCTTCATACGATTTCGTAGACGGAAAGCGTTATAAATTGCCGAAGGACCTGTACACATATCTTCGTCAAAGCGGAAACATCTACGACACTCTCTGAGGTAGTCCATGCCCTACATCGTCCCTAACGCAACCGATATCGGGTCAATTTACAATGACCTGAACCAGGCAGAACCTGATGCCCTAGATTTCCAGATTCTTGGAGATCGGTCTACTGGCGTATTAACTGGTAGCCAGGTTTCAGCACTTCCAGTGGCGTCTACTTCGGTGTCGGTCACTGAGGGGTACGTTGCTCTAAAGGGGGTTGTATACCCCCTTTACAAGGGTGGCTCTCTTGTAACCATTAACTCCATATTGGCTTTGCCGAGTATTGTCTCAAACAACAAACGGTTTGACCTGGTTGTTGCGCGCCTAACAAATAGCAATATGGAGTTAACGGTACTTACGGGTCAGGAGAGTGAGACAAACCCAACGTACCCTGCTAGCCCTAGTCGGTTAGCGGTCATTCCGCCAGTTGCAACACAGTATTTTAATCCTGAAACCGATGTCATCTTGGCAGCCGTGTTTAGGAATGGTATCAACCTTATTACCAACGCACATGTCGTAGACAAGCGTGTAAATGTGCTATCCACCACGATGATTCGTGGCACCCGTATTCCAGCAAACGTATTCGGAAACGATGGTGATTTCTACTATCAAGTACCTACCGCTGGGTCTACTTCAAACATCTGGGTAAAGCGTGAGGGGCAGTGGGGCCAGCTTCAGTTTAATGATTCCTTAACACCCATTGGAACCATCATTGCTTGGCCCGCAATTACTGATCCTAACCCAGTTAATTGGCGAGAGTGCAATGGGCAAGCGCTATCTAAGGAGTCCTACCCAGAACTTTATGCGTTGTTGGGAACTTTATATGGTGAGGACACCCCAACAACATTTACTATTCCTGATCTTCGTTCTAAGTTCATTCGTGGGAGTAGCACTCCTGCCACCTCTGGTGGTTCTGACACAACTACGTTGTCTGTGGGAAACCTCCCCTCCCATTCCCATTCCATAGGTGACCACACCCATGGAATTGGAAGCCACACCCATGACATAAATATCGAAAACACAACGGTTACCACTTCTACTGCTGGGGTCCACTCACACTATGGGGACTCATACGGGCGAGGAAATGTGGTCACTGCTGATAGTGTAAGTAGTGGTACTAAATATGTTGCGCCACTCTCCTACACATTAAACCCTGGTTATGGTGCTGGTGTTCACTATAGCTACGGTGGTAGCGCAAACCTAGGTGGAAGCAATACCCCTGGACCCGGACTTATAATTAGAAAAGCATCTAGTTCTAGTTCGGACGGTGATGATGACGATAACAAAACGGGATCCGCTGGGGCACACAATCATACAATTGTACTTGGGTTAGTTGGAACTGCATCGGCCTCCACAGCAAGTAACACTTCCTCTAGCTCATCTGCAGACACCGGTAGTGTTGGGTCAGGCACCCCCGTATCAACGGTTCCTGCGTATGTAGGAATGCGCTGGTTTATTCGTACCAAATGACTATGGACGAGAAACTAACCCAACCATCTGGTACCCCAAACGATATTATCTATCGCCGTGGCATCCACGTGGGGCGTATGCGTGAAGAACACCCAGCGGTTGGTCAGCCTAAGCAAGATACTATTCCTGGGCCAGGGTCAGCTGACTCTGAATAGAGTAGAATTGTATAGTGGCTACTCTCTCTGACATTGAAAATATAGCAAGAACATACTTGCGGGACTTCCCAAAGTTCTTTCAAACATCATTTGACATTGTTGGACGTACCTACGAATTAGGGCAAATCAATGTT
>Ga0209229_10000037_pt1 | contig 43246 bp, 69 predicted proteins | sample SanBayMetagenome_FD_187466 | JGI IMG/M metagenome (GOLD analysis project Ga0209229, IMG submission 187466) | Freshwater and sediment microbial communities from dead zone in Sandusky Bay, Ohio, USA (SPAdes) (version 2) | ecosystem: Environmental > Aquatic > Freshwater > Lentic > Sediment... | reverse complement strand
CCCCCCGCACTAACGCATGAAAAGCAATGAGGTTGTCCGACTCGGCGGGTTCTCCTGCTGCCTTTGGCAAGGGTTGGACGGTCGGTGGAAATGGCACTTGCGGCGGGGCGGGAAGCGGGTTCTGAACGCGGCGAAGGATCTCGCCAAGGCCAAGGCCAAGGCCAAGGAACAACTGGCCCTCCTGCGTGACGGACGATCCGCCCTCCGGGGCTTGGACGACAAGACCGTGGCCGACTTCCTCGCGTGGCAGGGGCAGCGGGCCGAGAGTCCCCCGATTGCCGAGGCCGCACGCAATTACGTGCGTCATCTTGTAGAGCGGGAGGTGCAGACCCGCATCGTCGAGGCCGACATACGCCACTTTACCGACAAGCATCCGGGGCCGATAGCCGGTGTGACCACCGAGCAGGTCAAAGCGCACCTCGACGGGCTGGGGGTCGGGCCTCGCCGCTTCAACAACGTCCGCTCAACCCTCGTCACATTCTTTGGTTGGGCGCGCAAGCAGCAATTCTTGCCCGATGGCATGACCGCCCCCGAGCGGACGCACGCCTTGGACGTTCCAAAAAAGCGGCCCCCGATCTACACGCCCCCGGAGTTCCGCGCCCTGCTCGGTGCCGTTGCCCCGGAATGGCGTCTCCCGCTGGCGATTTGCGGTCTGGCGGGGCTACGCACTTGCGAGGCGGAAAGGCTGCTCTGGCGCGAGGTGAAGCTCGGCAAGAAGCTGATCGAAGTCCTACCGGAGAACGCGAAGAACACGAACCGCAGGCGGCTCGTCCCGATCCATACCGCGCTGATGACTTGGCTCCGCCGCGCCGACTTTGCGCCCGACGATCACGTTTGCCCGCAGGGGGTGCGGATCGACAACTTGGCAAAGCGGGTCAAGCGCAAGGGGGTGAAGTGGGTGAAGAACGGGCTGAGACATTCCTACGGCTCCTACCGCTGCGCCGTAGTCAAATCTGCCGCACAGGTCGCGCTGGAGATGGGCAATAGCGAGGGAGTCGTGCGGTCAAACTACCTTGATTATGTCGAAAGACCGGAGGCAACGAAGTGGTTTCAATGTGGTTACTTTCCGCCCTCCTAAAAACTTAACCCCCTGATTTACAGGGGGTTAAAGCATACCGGCGGAGGGGGTCGAACCCACACTCCCTTGCGGGAAACGGATTTTGAGTCCGTCTGGACAGTAGAAAATGAAAACGCGGGAACGATTTGTGCCTCGCGCGGGTTGGTTACTTTTGGGTTACTTTTTGTCATAGGTCTTTGACACTCCCGCCGCCTTTTGTGGCGGCAGTAACCCGAAAATGGAAACGCTGGATGGCGGTTTCCTGCACTCACGGCCATCTGGCCGACCCGCGAGCGACCAAGGCAATGCTCGACTTCCGCAAAGCCTACAAGCCAGCCGCCGTTCTGCACCTCGGAGACTTCACCGACATGGCCGCGCTTCGGGCGGGCGCTCGCCGCGATCCCGATGACCCAGACCGCGCGGAGTCGATGGCCGATGACTTGCTCGCGGGGCTTTCGTTCCTGCGAGAGCTTGAGCCGACCGTCATCCACCTTGGCAATCATGAGGACCGTCTTTGCGGCCTCGCTCATAGCGGCAACGCCGTAGTGAGTTACGCCGCAGGGCAAGTGCTGGCGCGCATTGATGACGCCGCCAAGGAAATGCGGGCCAAGATTGTTCCTTATGCGGGCCTGCGCCCAGAGGCTTGCACCCAGCTTGGCGACACGCTGTTCCTGCACGGCGTCCTTTACAACGTGAGCGCGGCCCGCGACCACGCCGAGGCGCTGGGAATGTCCTGTGTGTTTGGGCATACGCACCGAGTCGCGCAAGAGCAAGGACGCTGCCAGCGTCCGGTCGTCGGCTACAACATCGGCTGCGGCATTGATCTTTCTGTGGGCTATGCCAAGGGCAGGAGGCAAACGCTCGGCTGGGCGCACGGCTTTGCTTACGGCGAGGCAAGCGATAACGCCTGCACGGTCAATCTCGTTACGCTTTCCCCCCACTACCGCCTGCCATGAAGTCGAAACTTTCGACCACAAAGCCCGACACCGACCTCGCCGCGTGGTGCGCAGCCCTCCTCCCCGCCAATGTGGATAAAATCCCTGCAGGGTGGCTAACCTGCGCCGAGCTTGCCGACAAACTCGGCAAGACCAAAGACACGGTGAGCGGCCAGCTTTCCGTAGCTGTCAGGGCAGGACGCGCCGAGATGCAAAAGTTTCGCGTGATGACTAACCGCGGCGTTTATCCGATCCCGCACTACCGCCTCCGATGACCTACCGCATCCAGCGCGAGGACACGCCTCTGGCGGTGTTGCCGCTGGATCAGTTGTGCTTTCCGTCCGATCATCGCCCCGTGCTGGAGAACTCGCTCTGGTGGGTCGTGTGGCGCGGGCGCGAGCCTGTCGGCTACGCAGGTCTGCGCGTGTGTGAGGGTGTGTCCAACCTCGGCCTCGGCTTTTTGTCGCGCGCAGGAGTCATCGCCAAGCATCGCGGCAAGGGATTGCAAAAGCGGCTTATCCGCGCACGGGAAGCGGAGGCGCGGGCGCTGGGGCTGAAGGAGATCGTGACCTATGTGGCCCACTGGAACTGCGCGAGCATCAATTCCCTCGCCGCTTGCGGCTACAAGCACTACCGGCCTGCGACCAAGTGGGGCGGGAAGGAAGCGGTTTATTTACGCAAACAGCTTTAGAAACCAGCGCAACGCCGCGAAACAGTCCGCAGACTTCCTCGCTTCGATGCGCTGGACAAAGCCGACTGCGCCGTAAGGGCCGTAAACAAAGCCCAAGTCGTTTGTTCGGTGCATGGTTGTCCTCCTCCTTTCATCATTGAATAAGATTTTCGCTATTAAAGGTTCTGCGGCTTTTCTTTAACTGCCGCTCGGACGAATCCGAATGAAGCACTTGGCCAACTTGCGCGGGCGAGTCTTCAAATAAACGCCATCGCCCTCCCTGCTTCCCGCGCCGTTGGTGTTGCCTTCGATGGCAACGAACTTGTCGCCGCGCGATTCCTTCACGATGCCAATGTGACTGAAGTCGTAGCACACCAAGTCACCCGCCTTCGGCTCGGCGGTGTCGGGCAGGACCGCGCAAGTCGCGGGCCTTGCCTGCGCCCATTTGATGAAGCCATACGCCAGCGCGGTCTTCGGACGCCATTTGGCGGGCGTGGTTGCGCGCAGGCCGAGCCACTTCACGTTGGCAGGATCGGCCAGCCATTGCTCAATCGCCCACGCGCAGAACGCCGCGCACCAAGGCCACGCACCGGGATCAAGGTTGGTCGCCGCTTGATATTTGCGGACATCCTTGCCGACGTTATTTCGCGTCTCCTTTTTGCCGAGTTCCCTTTCCGCGATTGTCGCCAGCAGCGCGATGCGGTTTGCGCTTTTCCGCTTCGCGGTGGATGCGGGTATGGGCGGCGGCGAGGACTTCGGCAAGGTCGGCAACGGAGAGTTTGGCAACGAGAGCGAGGGCGATTGCTCGCCTATCGCTTGCAGGCCAGCCAAGAACTGAACGAATGAGTGCTTCAACCATTTAATTGCTTTCATTAGAAATCTGCGCTGCCCCGAATCCCGATGTAGCTGATGCCCTTTCTTGTGAACTTCACGATGGGCTGGATCGAAGTGAGCAGGCGCGTAAGCAGGGGCCGCGTGTCAGACCGCGTTGGCTTGGTAAAGATAGCCCGCAACGCCTCGCCGTTAATCGTCACCACCGGACGGCGGCTCATTCGGGGAGAAGAATCTTGTCGGCGTCCTCGGCAGCTTTGCTTTCCGCTTCGCCCCACGGACGCCAGAAGGTCACGAACCACAGCTTCTTTTCAAAGTCCGCGCCTCCGGTCATGCGCCAGCCAGACTTCGCCAGAGGCAAACCTTCGCCCTGCAACGGCGGCATCGTGGCACAGGAAGCGCAAAATAACGCCATGAGCGCGGCGATGATGTGGCGCACTACTTGCCCTCTTTGCGGAAAACTTCGTAGAGCGAGATCGCTGCAATAGCCGCAGCGGCAATGGCCGACCACTGTTCGGGGTCCATCTTCCAGCCGATTGCGGCTGTGAGCGTGGCGAGGCCCGCCCAAGTGCTGCGTTCTTTGAGTTTACCGAGGAGCGTGGTGACGATCATGCCCCTCGCGGGGTGTCAAAGCCCCTGCCGTTCGCTATTTTTGAATGAAAAACGCCCCAAGATTTCTTTGGTATCGCAAAATGCGAGAGCCGCCCGTTGCCGAGCGGCCCCCATCTCCTCCGAGACTTGCCCGGTGAGCTAAGACTGCAACCCCGCCACAGCCTCCGCGCTCGCGGCCTCGTATTCGGCCTGCGTGATTTCCGTGGCCGCATTGCTGCCAAGGAGCGAGGCGATGGCGCTTTGAAATGGCTCCATCTCGCAGTGAGTCGAGCGAATGGCGATCAACACGTTGCCATTACCATACTTTGCCGCTGTCTCCAGCGGCTCAATGCTTGTCTCGCCTGCGGGGAACGGCCACGCCGCATCCATAGCAAGGCGGGTTTGCTCGTAAGCGGTTGGCTCAACTGTAAAATATCGGTTCATGTGGATACGTTGCGGTAGGGGTGAGTGGACGGAAGGCTGGCAGACAATCCCCACTTGTGCGCCAGATAGCCCTCGATGGCTTGACGTTGCGATGCGGCCAGCGCCTTCTGGTAAAAAATCACCTCACAGATTTTGCCGTCGAAGCAATAGGTATCGGCGTTATACTGGCGGCCTATTTGCAGATATTGGCGCGCGGCGGTGCGGTCTGTGCTTGTGAGCGCCGATGTGGCTTCGCTGCCGCCATTTAATCTTATACGGAGAGACCCCGCACTATGTTCAAAACCAAACATGGCAAGACTTCCTGCCGTGTATGATTGAGTGGCTGTGGCGTAAACAGAAAGAAAAGAATAAATGCCAACCGTGTTATTACTCCGCAAATATCCGCCTAAATATCCACCGCCGTCTCCATAAAGTGCCTCATTGACGTAAGTATTGGCGCTGTTGGTTGAAACCGTATCTGCGTAAGCCACAACAAATGCGCTGTAGGTAGTGTCGTTAATATACGCCCCCAAAGTTCCTGACGTTGGGCCTGTAGTGTTGCTCCCGTATGAATCAAACAGCTTGTCGTTGTCCCCGTCGAAGTCCAGCGCATCCTTGCTATTGAATTGCGAGGTGAGGCGAAGCGGTCGGTTGTTGGCCGTTCCCTGCACAAAATGCCGCCCGTTGCCGCTTTTGTCTTCCCACCGCGACACGGCTCCATTCGCTGCGACAAGCGATCCGCCTGTCACTGCATCGTAAAGCGTCGAACTGTCTGCCGCATCCAGCCACAGTGCTAAAAAAGGAAACTTGAGCGGAGAGACGGTGTTCCATTGATTGTCGCGCTGGTAGATTTCCGCCGAGCGCAGCGACCACACGCCGTTGGCCTCGCCGAAGTTTTTCGCTTCGTCGCGCTTGCCAAGCGTTGAACCGTTCCAGCGAAGCGACATTAGCTGATCTCCTCGTAGCTCACGACCACTTCCAGATCGCTCGCTGTTCCTGCCGTGGCTCCCAGCGAAGAATCCTCGCGCAGATAGAGCGGGGCGTCCTTGCTCACCACGACCACCGTGGCATCGGCTGGGACGCTGACGGTGGAAGCGATGCGGAAAGCGGTGCCACCGATATCGTCCTGCGTGTAATAAGAGACAGTCACATCGCAGGCATTGGTGCCGTCTACGTTGGCGACATAGACCGAGTTGACCTTCATTAGCTTCCCGCTGCTCGCAGCGTTGTTGAGGATGGCTGTGGCGTTGGTGGTCGAGAGGGCTGTGCCCGCCGTGTAGCCCGTGATGTTTTTCGTGGCGTCATTGATGTTTGGAGTTGCCATAAGTTTAGTTTCTTTCCGTTAGTTGAGGACAAAGTTGATGGCGATGGATTGCATGGCGTTAAGACCGCCAGAGGCCGAAAGCGTAGTCCCACTAATCGACAAGCCGCTGCCCGCTTCCAGATACGTCAGTTTGCTCGCGCTATCGTCCCAGAATACCAGCCGATCTGCGCTGCCTGCATCCACCCCCGTAATGCTCGCCCCGCTAACGCCGAGGACATCCGAGGCGCTGGCCGCTGCGCCTGTGACGCCTGCCGCTGCGGGGTCGGCAAACTCGACGCCGCTCAAGTCCGACTTGGTGCGGAGAACCTGCCCTGCCGTGCCGAGGGCCAGCGTTGTGACTGCGCCTGCTGTGGTGGTGACGAGGACGCGGCCAGAATCGGAGCCGACTTGGCCCGAAGAATTTATATTGCCGTGACTATGCGAAGCCGTCGCAAAGTCGCCCGTGGCCGAGGTTGCCGCTGTGCCGAGGCCGAGGCTGGTGCGTTGTGCCGAGGAGTCTGCTGCCGTGAGGATGGCGCGGCCTGCGGTGGTGGAGTCGCTGATTGCGGAGGCGGGATGGGTGTGGGTGTCGACGGGGACAAGCGACCAATCTGTCGCTGATGTTCCTGATGCGATGTATCTGTAGGACTGTCCAGAACGAAGCTGACTGTCCACGGATTGATTTATTCGTATGAGAATAGTCGCGCCGCTTGGAATGTTAGCTGCGCGAATTACGACAATATCACCAGCAATCTGTCCTGACGTTGGCAGCGTTACATTGTAAGACGAGTTCGTGCCAAGTCCTACATTCCAGATTTTTGCTCGGCTTGCGGGTAGTGTTGTGCTGCCAGTTGCGTCAAGATTCAGAACTTCGCTTACAAACAGCGACTGCGCCCCGATGTCGCTCGGTGCCAGCGGATCACTTCCACCCGAAGCATGGCTGGCCGCGTGAGTTGAAGAGGCCGCACCAACATCCGCCGCCGTCTGCCCAAACGAAGGCCGCACAAAGAGTGTCCCAGACGAACTGCTATTGGATACCACGGCGGCAACCGTGACGATTGGCGCGGTGGGCTTGGTCTTAGTCAAGCCGCCCGTTGGCGAGGCGTATAGCAAGTCTCCATTGGCCCACGCTTCTGCGCCTCCGCTGGCATTGATCCCGCGACATTTGCCGAAATGCGTAACGTATCCTTCTTCGCCTACCCCGGCGGCAATAATGCTCGTGGCAATGCCAAGGATGGCGGTCGGGTTAGTATTGTTCGCATGAGGAGCAACGCGCAGCTTGCCGCTATTGCCGACTGTCCCAGAGAAGACACATAGGGTTCCTGCCGTGATCGTGGAAGCCGTCGAGTTCTCAACGTGATAAAGTGTTTCCTGCCCGACTTGCAAAACGCTGCCGTGCGCGAGTCCGAGGTCAAGCGTTTCTTCGTCGGCGTTCCACGCAAGCTCGCCCTGCGCGGCGGTTTCTGCGGCGGTAAGATCAAAGGCAACCTTGTCGGCGGTAACGGATTCAAAGGTGACGGAATCGGTAGTGTTGAGTTCTTGATCGTAGCTTGCCCCGCCTCCTCCGGTTGCCCACTCGGTATCGTAGTTTGTGGCGCTTGCCTTGCGTAACACTTGGCCTGTAGTGCCGCCGACCGGGACGCCTTGGCCCGCTGGTCCTTGTGGCCCCTCAATGGCAACCTTAATGACTTCGGTGCTGCTGGCCGTGCGGATGGTAAGCGTCTCGGCCATGACGTTAGCGGGTGATCTCGCGGCTCACCACGGCGCGGCCCTCCATTAGACGGCGCACGTTGCCGCTCGGGTTTTGCACTTCGAGGTCGTAGAGATAGGTCGCCGCCGTGATTGCTGCGCTGGAAATGGCCGAATAGGACAAGCCGATGGTGCCGTTGGAAAGCGCGGTCATCGTGCTGGTAGCCGTCGAAAGCGAAACAGTAGGAGATGCGGCTTCGCTGGTCGCTCTTAGCATCATACGGGCCTGCCAGCCAGTGAGGTCAACGGGCGCGCCGTCTGCTTCCCACACAATGCTTGTGTCCCATGTCTGGCCCTGCGGCAGACAGAGATCAACTTCCGCAGGGCATTTGCCGTAGAGTTCGCTGCTCATTTGTTCCGATCCCTCCATGCTTTTTTGGCCGACATCACAGCAATGAAAAGACCAAGCGCGAGGGCGGATACCCTCATGCCCGTCTCAAGGTGAGGAAGTAGGCTCACCAGCACCGAACCGAGCGATGTTGTTACGCCAATGATGGGTCGGCTAATAAAGTCGAGAGGGTCGTGAAAGCTCATTGCACTTCAACAAGGATGCCGTTGGAAAATACCAGCGTGTTGGTGTTGTTTGTTCCAACAACCGAAATGTTGGTCGTCGGATAGGTCGAGATAGCGGCAATGCGGGACCACTCGTTTGTATCGACCGTGCCTGCCGCGAGAAACTGAATGCTGTTTGCATTGGTGTTAGTGCCTGTGCCGAGTTGCACGCTTTCTGCGCCTGTTGCAACAGCAGAATCGCCAGCGGCAAAGCCGTCACCGCTGATCCGCGCGCGGTATCCGATCGCCACGCCGCGCCCGCTACTGTTGGTGGTTTGATAGCCGATAGCGGTTCCGTATTCGCCAAGCCCCCTCGATTGGTAGCCGATGGATGTGGAGCTATTGCTAGATGTGGCTTCGCGACCGACTGCGACTGCGCCGAGTCCGACCCCATCGTCTGCACTGGCCGAACCGCCAACGATTGTGTTGCCCCCGGTCACGTTTGCTGCGCCGGGGCCAAGGACCACAATAGAAGCGCCAAACACACCGAAGTTTGTCATCGCCCCAGCGCCGTTTGTAGCACCCGTGCCGCCTTTTGCTACGGGCAAAATTCCGGTCGCATTAGTTGTTGAAAGGTCGATGACGCTGCTACCAGCCGAAGACCATACAACTGCCGTGGCATTGCTGTTAAGCGCAAGCACTTGGTTTGCTGTTCCGTTCGTTGGTGCGGCCAGAACGTAGCGTCCAAAAGTTGTGCTGTTGGCGAGTGCGGACCATGAGTTAGACGCGACCAAGCCCCAATTCAACACTTGAATCACGTTGTCGGTAGAGTTTGTGCCAGTGCCAATCTGGATGCTGTTCGTGTTATCGGCGCGGGCCGAGTCGCCCAAGGCGATTGCACCGACTTCGTAGGCACCCGCTCCCGTGCCAATGGCAATGCCCGGTTCTGCCGCAGAGTTTTTGCCGATGGCAATAGCTTCCGCGCCCGTCAGCGCACCGCTGCCAATCGCTACGCCGCTGACGCTGCCCGCATTGTGACCAACTGAAACGCCATTGGTCGAAGCATACGCGCTCGCGCCAATCGCCACACCATTTGCTCCGTCTGTGCCGTTGGTTGATTGCGCGCGGGCCGAGTTGCCAATTGCAACACCGCTGATGGAAAGCGAATTTGGGCCAATGCGAACACCGTTATTGGTGTTGACGATAGTTAAATTAACAAGCGCGCTGGTCGTGTTGGTTGCCCCGGTGCCACCATTAACAATACTGACCGGGGCCGATGCCACGGCGACCCATTCAATGTCGGTGCCGTTAGTATTGAGCAACAACGCCTTTCCAGCGTTGTTTGTGTAGGCTGGCAACAAGTTGATGCGCGCGTTGGTCACATCGCCAGCGCCCGTTCCGCCGCTGCCAATGGCAAGCGTGCCGCCGAGGGTCAGTGTTCCGTTGGTCTCAACGGGGCCGCCTGTAAAGTTCATGCCCGTTGAGCCGCCCGAAGCATCAACGCTCGTTACGGTTCCCGACCCGCCGCCAGCGTTTGTTGTCCAAGTCAGCGCAAGGTTGGTGTCGAGGCCAAGAACCTTGCCCGCGTTGTTGGTAAAAGCGGGAAGCAGTGCCTCGATGGCCGCTGCCGCATTTGTCTGACCCGTGCCGCCCGCCGCAATCGCAAGCGTTCCGCCGAGCGTGATTGTGCCGCTGTTGGTAATCGGCCCGCCCGAAGCCGTGAGTCCCGTAGAACCCCCCGAAACATTAACGCTGGTCACTCCGTTTGTTGATCCGCCGCCCGTGTTTGTGATCGTAATCCACTCAACATCTGTTGCGTTGGTGTTTAAGGCCAAGACTTTGCCCGCGTTGTTGGTGAAGGCCGGGAGCAAATTAGTGCGAGCATCGACAGCATTGGTTGCGCCCGTGCCGCCACGACTCACGCTCAACGTGCCGACCGTGTTGCTAAGTGCAAGGTTTGTGATGCTTGCGCCGTCCGTGACCGTGTTGCTAATCGCGGTCCATTCGATGTTTGTTCCATTGCTGGCAACGGCCAAGACTTTGAGCGCGTTGTTTGAGTAGCTCGGAAGGAAGTTTTGCGCGTTAAGATTTGTCAGCGAGCCACCATTGTTTGCGGAAAGATTTGTCAGGGCCGCGCTGGCAGGTTGAAACGCCGTGGCCGCATTGGTTGCCGCCGTGCCGAGGCCAAGCGCCGTGCGCGCGTTGCTGGCATTCTGCGAACCCGTGCCGCCATTTGAAATAGCAAGGATGCTGGTGATGTTGGAAGCCGTTGCCACGGTTCCAACCACGTTGGCTCCGGTGATATTGGTTAGCGCCGAGCCGTTGCCGTTTGTGGACAGCTTCGCATCAAACAGTGCCGACAATCCGGTAACTTGCGCGTTTCCGATGGTAAAGTTTGTTCGGATTACGCGATTGAGGTCGGAAACAACAGTGTAATTGGTCTGAGCGTAAGCGCAGCCGCTCACTGTAAGCAAAATGGCAAGAAGCAGTTTCATGTTATTGTTCGGCTATCAACAGTTCTCCTCCATTTGTCACCGAAACAATGAAGGTCGTGCCGTCCGGACTTTGCAGCCCGAAGCTGGTCGCTGCGGTTACGGCTGGCAGCGGCGATGGCGAGCTTGAAGTAATTAAATCGCCCGAAAGGCTCGCCGCTTGACGGAAGGTTTGGCGCACGGCTCCTTCGGAAATCTCGATTTCCATTGTGACGTTGGTCGTGCCTGCGGCAATCAGAGCGGCTATTTCCTGCGTATTGTAGGAGATGTTTGCCGTGACTCCGGGCGCGCCAACAAGAGAGGAGTTGATCACATTTATCAACGAGTAAGACCTCCTGCCGCTGCGTCCCGTGAATCGAAACCGCAACTGCTTGCCATTTTCTCCGCTGACAAGAATTTGCGGCAGTCCGTTAATGACGAAACCAGCATTTACAATGGCCTGCTGAATTTGCGACACCGAAGCGTTGTAAGCTATCGGTTGCGTGTTGATGCTTGGCACGCTAACCGTTGCCGATGCTGTTGCCCCCGCCGTGATGGCCGTTGTTGAGCCAATGTTGGCTATTTGAAAAGAGCTTTGACCGCTGTTGATGACCGTGTAATCCTGCCCGCCAATCGTCACGGTGCGGCCATCGTAGAGTCCGTGGTGTGCTGCGGTGTAAATGGTCGATCCGTTGGTTGTGTTTGCCGTGATGTCGCGATAAACAAAGGACAGAGCAAAGGTTCCGCTTACCGGAGTTGCCCCGCTAAAAGTCATAGACTGCTCTTCGTCAAGCAGCCCGCCATATCCTCCGTCTTGGATTTTGGCTTCCGTTGTCGTCACGGTGGTCGCCATCGCCGTCCAAGACGTTTGTAGGGCGGCAGGGCTAACAGCGCCGACCCCTAGCCGCACGGTAGCCCCCGAAAGATCGACAAACGAGTAGGGCGAAAAACTGTCGTTGACGGGTCGGACGGCGTAGATTTCGACGGACTCGACATCCTCGCGGATGCAGACCGGGGCCGTTGAGGGCAGCGTTGAGGTCGGGCTATTGATGAAAGCCCGATTTTGAACGTCTAAGAATATGCGCCGAGGTTGCAGGGCCATCCTGCGGCGGGCAGGATGTCAAAGGGGCGGTGCGTCAGTATTGATCTGCCCTATCACAGCAGCCCGAAATGCGGGTCCGGTAGGGGTCGGCCTCGCTCAAGGCATACTTGGCGTAGCGGTTGGCAAGGTCCGCGTAGACTTGTAGCTCAAAGCACCACTCCCCTATTTCGTTTGGGGTCGAAGCGGCTTGGCAGTCGGCAACGTAGGCCAACGGCAGTTTCTTGGCTTTTTCGCGGATGGCGGATTCAGGGACGCAGATCACGGCGGGGTATATGGTCCAACTCTTTGCAGTCTCAGTTGCGCCCACGGAGCGCATTCAAGGTAACTTATTAAATTGATACTAAACCAAGTAAACGGCCACAAAACGAAACTGTAGTCCACGGGTCGTGGCCCGTTTCGTGGCGTTGAGCAAACGCCACATGGGTATTCGCCTTCGTCCGGAACAACTCCTCTTAGCTCGAAATTATTTTCCCAATTAAGCGGGTATTCATACGGCACGATGCCGTTTATTGTGTTGTCGAACCTAACGTGCCATATTTCCATGTCTCCTCCGATATTGCCCGTAATGCGGACAACCGCAGGACTCGACACTACGTTCACCCATCCACTGTATGTGTTAGCACCATTCGGCAACCGATACGGCCCCGTTCCCCCTGTAATAGCAAAAAGAGAGCCTCCGTCTATATATCTGCCGATTTGCCGCCCTACTTGAAACCGCTGTTGTGCCCCGTTGATTATGGGGGCGCGATTTTCGTAAACCGTTCCTGCAATGTTTAATTCATACGGCGGCGGATTTGTTGATGAGTAGCATACAGCCGTCTCGCAGTCGCAATCTTCCGGGTTGGCAAACGCATAATCCGCGTTTATATCAATATCGCAACACTCGCAAGATACCTTGCCGTCTTGCAGCACCACATTGCCGTTTTGAAGTTTGATCGTTGCCACGGTTCAAGTGTCGCAAGATTCGGTGGCGATCCACTCAAGGAAGCCATTTACGCAGCCCAAAACAAAAGTCCCAGATTGCGGGCGGGCGGGCAAATCGTCCGCGCTGCGGATGTCGAGAAACCATCCGTTCGGCGTTTGCACTACTTTGTATTTCGCGTTGTTGCCGCCGGGGTTAATTGGCGTCAGGCGCGTAAAGTTAAAGTCCAACTGTTGCGCGGAAATACGAGTCGCGCCTCGCTGGGGTGTAAAGCGGACCAGATTCATGCCGACACGTAGACGCCAGTTGCAGTCTCTGCAACAGAGTATTTACCGGCGCTTGAATACGTTGCTCTCGTTGAATAAATAATGTCTGCCTTATAGTCGCCTTTCCTTAAGTTTATGAACGAGACAGTGTCGCCCCCTACAAACGTAAAGTTAAAGGGTATCGACACGAGGCGGTTGGACGAAGGAAACTCAAATGACGGCGCGCCGCCGTTTATATTTTCCACCGTGATGCTTGTCGCAGTGTAATCAAACTGATAGTCTCTGGTTTGGCCCAAAACGTCTTCGTAGCGACCGGAAAAGGATCGTTCTTCCGTTGTTATTGTGGCAGTGCTTTCTGGTGCGAGATTTTCCAATCCAAGCCCCGCCAATGCTGGCGAGACATTGGCAATGTTGTTTGTTCCGGCTTGCGGAGCGCTTCTGGCGGCGGCGATGTAAGTCGCCGAGAAAAACGCTAGTCCGTTTTCTGTGCGGCGGGACGAATCCGTCAGCGTTGGAGTGTTGTCTAATCCAGCGGCAAATTGAAGTTTAGACGACAGCGGAAAAGGGGGCTGTGCTCCCGTCAAGAAAGTTGATGCGTGACTTGCCGCGAAAACCTCAAGGCACACATACTCTGCCGTATACGTCAACAGCCCTTCTTTATTGACTGTCACCTCGTCGTTAATGCGCGCCAATCCCCCGTTGATCAAGTCGAATCGGGCGCGTGTGATAGAAGCCATAGCGTTAGATCAAGACGGGCTGCGGGAGCTTGCGGTTAAGAAGTTGCAGTTGGCTAACCACGCCGAGCAAGGTGCGCTCGGTGGCAAGGCCGCGCGTTGCGCTGGTGAAATCGCGCATCGCTTGCTGAACTTGTTGGGAGAATCCTTTGCCCGCATCGACGGCTTGCGTTTTGAACTGAGTGCCAGCCGATTGCGCGCTTGTGTTAAACTGTTGTCCGGTGGTCGCCACGTTGTTGTAAGCGGTTACGATTTGCTCGCTGGCTGCGGAAGTTGTTGCAGCGGCTTGATTCAGAGACTGCACGATTCCGCCGTTGCCAGTGTAAATATCTGCCGTGATTTGCGCTTCCAAGCGGGACGCTTCAATGTTCGTGCGCGCCTCTTGTGTTGAGCCAAGCAAGGCGCGTCCGTTGTCGGCCAATTGGTCGGTTGACTTTTTAAGGCGCTCGCCCGCTTCGGCGCTGCCAAAAAGATTGCTTTTAAATCCTTCGGTTTGTGTAACGGCATCGCCCACTCCCCGCGTCAAGGCGCTTGTCACTTGTCCAAAACCCTCGGCCATATTGCGCGAGGCAGTCTGACCCAATCCTTCCAAGCCTGCGCGGGTTTGCGCGATAATTCCCCCAGTGGCTCGGTCAAAGTTGATTTGATAAGCGTCTGCGCCTTGCTTTGTCCCGTCCATGAGCGCGGAAGCCAGTTTTCCTGTGATAAATCCCAGCGGATTGGTTATTGCCTTGAGGAAGTCGGAACCAAAACTTGTGATGAGATTAAACAAGCGCCCCGCAAATCCGCTGACCCCCTCGCCTGTTACGACATCCCAGATGCGCGCGAAAAAGCGCATTACATTCTCAACCATTCCGATAAATTTCAGGTTTATTTCGGCAATCCCGAGGATTAGCGAATTGGCAAATATTTTGGCAATTCCGTTCCAAAACTCGCCGCCGAGCATGGACAGAAGAAATCGACCCACTGCTTCCAGAGCGGTAACGAACAATGACAGCAGATCGTCCGCCGCTTTACGGAAAGTAAAGTCGAGATACTTGCTGTAGAGTCCAAAGATGGCTGCGGGATCTTCAAGCAATCCGCGCGCCACTTCCAGGGCATAGGCGAATTGCTCTCCAATTTTTCTACCAATGGCGGGGTAGTCGAGATTGCGGAAATGCTCGCTGATCCGGTCAACGTATGGCTGAACAACTTCTCCGAGGGCGTTAAAAGCCTCGGCAATTTCTTCAAGCGCGGCCTTCACGGTTCCGCTCATTCCGTCCCATATTCCAGAAAGAACGCTTTTTGCGTTTTCAACAAAAGTCATCAGCACGTTAAGCGCATCATTGACGGCTTCGCCAAGTTTCAAGCCAAGCTGCGTTGCATCAAAATTTTGAATAGGCTCAAGGGCTTTCAGCAAAGATTCTGCAACCGGACCAGTAAGTCCCATTGAAAACTCAAGAAACTTGTTGCCGATGTTTTGCAGGACATCTTGCAAGTCGGCCAAGCTCTTGCCGTATGTTTCTACCGCTCCGTGAAAGCTGCCAAGTTGACCGACCGCTTTTTCAATTTCTCCGTCGAAGTCTTTGATTAGCGGAATCAATTTCGGACCGAGAGATTGACCAAATGTGTCTATTGCCCTCCTTGCTCGCTCCGATGGGTCCGGAATGCGATTAATTCCATCTAAGACGTTCATCAGTTGAACGGCTGGCGACATGTCTTTAAGGTCTTGGAATGAAAGGCCAAGCTTGGCGAGTTTATCTTTTGCTTTTTCGCTACCCTCGCCAGCCGCACCAATTAAGCCTTGCAGCTTGGCCAAAGCTGGCCCGACATCGCTGGCCGCTGCCCCCGTGTTTTCAAAAGCGCGTTGCAAAACAACCAGACGCTCTTTGGTTTCCCCGGTTCGGTTGCTGAGGTCTTGTATTTTATCGGCAAAGTCCATTGCCGTTCGCAGAGATGTTGCAAATCCGGCGGCGGCAGCAGCAGCGGAGGCCATTGCTGTGATGGCAACGGTTGCGGCGGCAAAAGCGGCACTGGAAGCAAAGGTCCTGCTACTGGTTGTTTCAATAGCGCCATTGAACCCCTGCAACCGCCCCTCCATCGTGGAGATGGTTTTGCTGAAGCTCTCGTCGATAGCTCCGAACTTTGTTACGCTTTCCGCCATGTGTTTCTTATGCGCTCCGTGCCAACCGCTGCTTCTTTAGCGTCTCGGCAATGTAGGTGGTCATGTAGGTCTGGTAATTCTTGGCGGCATCGTCCAAAGCCTTCTGCGCCTCTTTGGGCGGGATGATCTGCGAGGCCCACGGGGTTGCGTTGGTCATCACCACGTTCGGGTTTTTCTCGTTGTTGTCGGCGTTGTTCTGGATGCCGCCCATCGCCCGCCCCAAGTTGCGCTTGACCCATGCCGGGGCTTCCCGCGTGTTGCTGCTTACCCTGCCCTTGATCGGGATGGCCTCGGCACACTTAACCCAGCCCGCCTTGCTAAAGCCGACCAAGTCCATCTTTTTATTGTAGTAGTCGTTGAGTTCGCTATCCGCGCCGAGGACGAGGACGCGCTCGACCTTGCCCTTGACCCGTCCGGTCTTCGGGTCACGACTGCGCTTGTGGTAGCTGGGGTCGAAGGTATCAAACAGGACGTTCTTAAACTTCATGTCCTTCACGATGTCGCCAATGGCGGTCGTGTTGCCGCTGTCTTGGTAGTTCTTAAACCGCGCCCGAAAGTCGCGGATGCGGTCACTCTTGCTCTTGCGCGGCTTAACATCGGAGAAACGGCGCTCGCGCAGTGCCTTGGCTTCCCGTTCGGTGTTGCGCGCTTCTTTCGCCTCATACCAGCGGATTGCAATGTTGCTGACTTGGCCGTGTAGGGCTTCGCTGTCTTGGCGATAATAAACCTTGTCGATGTCCTTGCTTGTTGCAGACAACCCCGCCGCCTCGGCCCCGGCATCATTGCCAAAGGGCTGCGTGCGGAACATCAAGTTCATGCAGGCCAGCCGCGCATGAGCCTTGAGCGATTCCCCGATCTCCTTGCCCGTGATCTGGCGGAACTCCTCCATGCGCTTGCGGAGCTTGTTTGCGTCAGTGACCGCCGTAATCTTCATCGTCTGTAGCTTGTGAGAGGGTTTGTTTCATCTGGCTTGCGATGTCCACACCCCCGGATGCCCCGCGCATATTGACGGCCCACTTTACGGGCCTGCCGTTGGCCGTGTCGTGCCACAGGATCATTTGCATCCCGACCGCGACGGGTAGCTGGCGCAGGATGTAATCGTAGCTCCAGCCCGTCTTTGAGGCGATTAGCGAGACGTAGCTGGCTTGCCAAGACGGGCGGATGCTTTTCCCGCTTTTAGTTCCTTGAGCGTCCCCTTTTGCGCCTTGGCCTGCGTCTGCGCGGCAAAGTATTCCGCGACCATCGCTTCGATCAGCGGCAGGGCATCGGCCAGCACTTGCGGATCGTTGAGCGGTCCCGCCAAGAACTCGCGCACGCCTTTCTTTAGCGCGGCTTTGTCCCAGATATTATCGGCAACCTCGTCGGCATCGGCGGCGTGGATGTAGATAAACTCGGCGGTTGACCACACGGCGTTCGCGTTGGCGGGGGCAACCCGCTCGCCCTTCATGCCGCGAATGAACAGGTTTTCGCACTCAAAGAGATAGGAAAGAGTTTCCGCCGTCATCGGGCGCACGGTCAAGGGGCCGAGTTTGCGGCCCTTGACCAGCGCAGCGGTCTTCAAAAGATCGCTTCGGGCAGGCGTTGCTTCCAAAATTTCCTCGTCGGTCATCGTATCGCTCATAGGTAGTTCTCCATTTTTCGGATTTCGTCGGGGCTGGCGTCCTCGCGGATAAAGCCAAAGCCTTCGCTCGCGGTAATCTCGACCATGCGCGGCGTCGATTTAACGATGGCAAGGGCAACGTCCCGCCAGCCTGCGTTTGCGTAGGCAAATTCCAGCGCATCGTCGCTATCGGCTAATGTCTTGAGCCATTTACAGCGCGCGCGCAGTTCGTCGGGTGTCTGATCGCCGGGGTCGGCTTCTTCCAGCCGCATCCATTGCGCGGCCAGCTTGCCGCAAGTATCGACCGCGCCTTCGGTGGCGGGGTTAAAAAGGAACGTGACGATAGTGCGGCCATCGCGGCGAACTTGTCGGGTAACAGGAGGACGGCGCAGGGTGTGGCCGAGGCACAAAAGCGCCGTAGCAAGGCGCGTGTTTGAGGTTAAAAATACCTCGTCATTCTTGGCGATTTCTTCCTGCATTTCGTATTTAGTGCGGCGGGATTACGCGCCCGCCGCCCGCGTGAAATTTAATTAGAGGCTCGGATACTGCGTGGCCGACACGCTGAACGTGGCGAAGCCTTCGCTGGTTTCCTCGCGGCTCACGGAATCGACAATGATCGAACCGCCCGTGATGCCGTTGCCCGAAGTCGTGCTGTTGAGCGAAAGGGCCACGCCGGGGGCCGCAGCGGCCACGCCCGTAGTGCCATTGACTGCGCCTTCGATGGAGATCGAAGCGGTCGGCTTGTAATACGAAACGGCAACAACGTCTCCGTCATTGTCCATGATTTCAGCCTTCTCGCGCGTCACTTCGCGGCTAAAGGTTTGAATCAGAATTCCGGTTTCAGCGGTGCAACCGAAGACCACCGATGCGGCGGCGGAAGAAGAAACAGTAGTAGCGGCCATGCCTTGCCGCCTCTGTCAACCTCTACGCGAGACGCGAAACGTGAACCGTAAAGCGCAGGGTGCGGATGGCGTGCCGCTCGGCGCGGCTATTCTCGACGCCTGCCTGCCGCGTAAGGCCATGCCAGCGGACGGCGGAACGGGAATCGGAAAGGACGGCGAAAAGCTGCGGGTCTTCCAAGACGGCGACAAGGTTCGACCACAGACGGTCGGTGTATTCCTCCGGGGACGGGTCGCCATCGTTGAGGCGGTCCATCAAGGTCATCGCGGAAACGGCAACGTCCAACTCGTAAACGTCCCCTGCCGGGATCGACTCGCGGACGCGGGTGGCGCGAACGACAACGGCGGGAAGCTCAAGGTCGGTGCCGACATCGGCACGGCGCACCATGACTTCGGGCATCCCGTAGGCCCGAAGGTTGAAGGCGAGCATATCCAAGACCGCCTTTTCGACCGCTTCTTCCAGCGGCTCCGGGGCGCGGCGTTGGATGCTGCGGTAGCTTATCGACGGTGACTCTGGCATGAGAAGATGAGTTCGTTTCCGTCATGCGAACGCTCGACGGTGATGACGCGGTAAGTGGTCGTGACGCCTGCGGAGGTCACGGTTAGCTTGCTGCCGACCTTGACCGTGCGGGTCACGGTGGTTGAGCGAACGTGCAAGCCGATGTCGCGGGCGGGTAAAAAGCCCCCCTCGTTTATATCGGCCCCCACCGTGGAAGTCGTAACGGCGGCACTGAAGGTTTCGTCGCCAAAGGACACGCTCGCGGGAAGGTCCGCGATAATAGAATCAAGCTCGACGGCAAGCCGCGCAGTGTCCAAGGCCATGTTACTGCGCTTCTGTCAATGGCTTCTGAAGCGTGGTTTTAGTGCTGTCGAATTGGTAACGGTGAAGGACTTGCGGGATGTGCGCTTCTGCTTCGGCCTCCATCCAAAGATGTCGCAGCCAAAGGATGTCCTCGTTGCGGCGGACTTGCGGCACGGCATAGGCACAAGCCAACTCTCGCCGCCAGACGCACCAAAACCACGGCGGGCGCTTGGTCACTCCTCCGGGGCGAAACGGTTCCATCTCATGCCCAAGGCGACAGTTGATCCTTCCCTCGTCGCCATCGACAACGGCCCACTGATCGAAGGTGATAACGTCCTTGTCGGCGTCGATGTTTTGCAGGACGAGTTCAAAGTAGCCTTCCAGCAGCAAGTCATCATCGTCCAAAAACGTGATGTATTTGCCGCCTGCCGCTCGCAAGAGCTTGTTGCGGGCCTCGCCTATGCCGCACAGAAGGTTCTCCCGCATCATCAATATCTCGACGGGCAAACCCTTGACTCGTTTTTCCAATGAGCGAAACAGCGCATTGGCCTCGGCCTCGCGCTCCGTGATAGTCGGGATAAGAACGGACAGGGCGGGTGTTGGTGCGCGCCTCATAGTTTTACCCAGCAGCGACCGCAAACAGCGTGCGGCATATTGACGGCGGCGGCTACGGAAGGCGCGTCGATGTCGTGACCCGCCAGCACCCCACCCTCGGCAACTTTGGGAAGCCATGCGGCAATGTCCCGGCGCACGGATTCGATCGCGTGATCGGCGTCGATAAAAACTCCCCACGCGCTACCATCGGCAAAGTGCTTTGCGGAGTCCGCGCTGTCGCCTTCGATGACCTCGACCATATCCGTAACGCCTGCCTCGGCCAGCGTAGCGTCGAACAAGGCGCGAAACGTGCCGCCCCCTGCCGCTGCGGTGTTCTCTTGCAAGGCATCCCCCGGCTCACCCCGGAAGGTATCGACGGCGACAATGCGACATTTCTTCCCGTGGCGTTTCACCTCCTGCGCGAAGAATGAAATGGAATGACCGACCCATGCCCCGACTTCGACAAACGTAGCGCCATCGGGAATCCGCGCAGCCAGATCGGCGTAAAGCGCGGGATAATCAAACCAGTTCGGGATGTCTTTTTGCATATAGTGCTTTGGCGCGGGCATATTCGGCGGGGTCGTTGCCGCGCTCGTAGGTTGCGTCCATTTTCATCTTATCGTTGAAGAACGGATGATGGTGGCGAATGACGATTTGCGGGGCGTCCGTGATTGCGTTCGCCTTGGTTGCGGTCGCGGTCAGATCGTTGTCGGAATAGACGTTGCGATATTCCCCGTGGAACAATCCGTGCGCCTCATGCCAGCGGCGTGTGACGATGGCGCAAGTGAGTAGGCCATCGGTGCGGTTGCCGTCCGATACGCGCAGGACGCGAGGCGCAAAGATGTCGCCGCCAAGTGCGTCGAGGATTTGCCGATCCCAGCCCGGAGGCGGCTCAAAGTCATCGGCAATCTGCACCAACACATCGCCCGTCGATGCCAGCGCGGCCACGTTCCACGCCTGCACCGAGTAGCCGCCCTGTGCGGAGATTGTGCAGCGGAATCGCCGCAGCTTGTCGCGGGATTCTTCGTCGTCGGCGTCGATAGCGAAGATATGCTCCACGGCCATCGGGTTCTCCGCCCGCGCCATCCACATATTCATCGCGGCAATGGCCTGCGACCAGCGGCCACGGGTGGCGTGCAGGAGCGAGATGCGGGGCTTGCCGCCATCTTCCAACATCTTGCCTTCGATCTCCCGCGCCTTGTCTTCGTTGTCTGCCAGACGATGCGCCCATGCCAGCGTTGCGTAACCCTTCCAGCCGTAAACGTCCGGGCGGTGCGTCCACTCCGGTATCTTGGGGCAAGGGATGGTCAGCGTATGCTCGGCGGTCTTTAAGGCATCCTCGGCCTGCCCTGCGTCCATTTGCAGGAGGGCAAGGATGTTGTGCGCCTCGCGGCGTTGCGGACAGAGCTTGATGGCGCGCTGGCAAAGGTCTTGCCCGTGCGCGTTCTCCCCTGCGAGCAAGGCAAGGTTGAGCATGACCTCGTAGCGGTAAACGCCGTCGAGGGCGTCCATCCGCAGGGCTTCTAAGCCGTAGCGCACGGCCTCCTCGCGCTTGCCGAGCAAGTAATACTCGTAATGAAGGTAAAAGGCCAAGTGCTGCGCCTCTTGGTATCGCCAGCGCAGAATGTTGATGTTGCGCTCCTGTGAGCCGCTTTTGCCGCTAATCGGCTCATGGACAACCTTAATATCCCGGCGCACGCGCACCTTGAGCGAGTCGCGGTCATCAGTCGCTACGGGAACGCACTTTTCATGGACGCCGTGAAACCATGCCGCCGTTCCGGTGCGGAATAGGCGCTCGCGCCAGACGGTCTTGCTGTGGTTGGGGAGGACATACTCGGCCAAGATCCAATCCTCTGCCGTGTCCTCGCAGGCTTTGCGGATGGCCTCCCCTGTTCCGGGCGGCAGGGTGTCGTCGCAATCCATCCACATGAGCCAATCCGCGCCCGTCTTGGCCCCCAGCCGGAAGGCTTCGTTGCGGGCGGCGGCGAAGTCATCCACAAAGGGCCATGACGCCGTGGCGGGACTATTGAAGTATTCCCCGGTGATGCAACCGCGCTCGCGGGCAATGTCGAGGGTCGGGTCGGGTGTCTGGCCTCCGATGGCGCGGACTACAACAACGGTGTCGGTAACGCTAAATGCGGCGTCGAGGGCGCGGTCGATCACCGGCTCCTCGTTGCCTGCGATAAGGCAGACAGCAATTTTCATCTGCCCGATGGCGTCTGTCAAAAAGCAGAAACCCCGGCTTTCGCCGGGGCTTCAGTGACAACGAACCAGAACAGATTCTTAGGCGTAGGAGGTGTCGATCCCGATGGCGCAGCTTGCGTCGATCAGTTTCTCGCTTGTGTTGTGGCGGCAGCGAATCACGTTTGAGCGGCGAGCCTCGTCGCGGTAGGTTTCCGTCACCAAGGGCGAGGCGGAATCTTCCGACCAGAGGAGCGTGCGGCCAAGACCGCCAGCGGTGAACTCACCCGCGCCAAGGCGAGCCAAGATGATCTTGTTATTGCCCCAGATGAAGCTGCCAGAGTAGCTCTGACCCTTCTTCGCGCCATTCTTCGCAGCGCGGCCAATGAGGACACGCGACACGTTCAAGGCTTCCGCCACTTCCTGCGCGGAGGCAGGGCGAGCGGCAACCTTGGTCGGGCCGAAGATGTTGTCGAGCAACTTGGTCGAGCGGCGAATCCTGTTGAACACCGGAAGACTCAAGATGATCGTGTCGGCGGTGACGTTCTTCTTCGCCAGTTCAACCATCGCGTCATCAACGTCTTTGGCGATGTCGATGTTCGCAGCCGCGCCAGCGGTGTAAGCCGCCGCAGCCGAGATGGCCGAGATGCCGCTGCCGAAAAGAAGGTCGGCAACGCGCTGCTCGTGACCGATCAGAAGCGAGTTGTTGAGGAAGGTCGCGGACGAGACTTCGACATCGAAGTAACGGCCAAGGTCTGCGCTCGACTCATCCGGGAGCAACTCCTCCAACTCGTAAGAGGTGGTGGCGTAGTTGTCCGTGGTGAAACGGCGGGTGACGCGGGAGCGGTCAGCGCCCGGAGCGGTCTTGAGGTGATCGCTGTTGAAGGTTTCGCCGCCGCCGACTTCGATTTTCACATACTCACCGGAGCGAGCAGGAACGGAGAGGATCGGAAGAACCTCAAGGCCGATGAAGGGGAGAGCGTTGGAATTGCTCTGCGCCTCAAAAACGGCTTGCGAGATTTCCGCGCGGGGAAGGGCGTTGGAATTGGTGTATGCCATAGTAGTAGTCGGTTAGCGGTTAGAAGCTCTTGAGCGGGACGGCAATCTCGACCACATCGTTGGTCGTGCCAGCGTTGATCGCGTAGCCCACGGTCACGCCGCCAGCGGAGGCAACTTTGCCATCGGCAATCGCGTGAACGACTGCGCCAACAGCAACGCCCGCGCCCGAAACGGTGGCGAGGTAGGTGGGATTGAAAAGTTTCACGTTCACAGTCTGAGCCGCCGAAGCGTCCTCCTGCGTCATGCCGATAGCTGCGCCGTTTGTCGCGGCCACAACTTGATTCTCCGTCGAGTCGATCTTGACGAGACGGAACGCGCTGATCGCGCTGGTAGCGACGAACGAGCGATTAGTGGAGTCAACTTGGGATGCCATAGTGTTTGATTAGGTTAGAGAGTGCGGATGCCTTCGCTGCGGGCAGCGAGGTAGAAATCGGGGAAGCGGGCGATGACGGCGCGGGTCGCGGCGGAACCGCTCAGACCTTCAGCCTTCACGACTTCAAGTGCTTCGGAGAAATTGGTCGGGACTTTCGGTTCGTCGGCTTTGGGAGCTTCGACGGCAACCGGGGCGGCGACAGGCTTTGCGCCAAAGTTAGCGACGAGGGCTTTGACTTCGGCCAACTCGGCGGCGAGCTTCGCGCTCATGTCTTCGCTCTCGTCCTCTTTGGATTCGTCCTCCGGGGTGATCTCGACTTCGATCTCCGGTTTCATTGCAAGAGCTTCAAACTTGGTCGTTGCCTCACCGATGAAAGCCTCAAAAGCGGAGAGACGTTCGTTGATCGGGGCAAGGGCGGCTGCGATAGCCTCGGAAAATTGCTTTTCGTCCATGACCTTTTTCTCGCTGTCAACCTTGACGCTAAAGAGTCCGGTCGGATTCGCGGCTGGCGCATCGACTAGATCGGCGGAATAAATCTCATTGCAGCGAGCGAACATCGTCTCGCCAACTTCTTCGTGAGAACCGGAGAAGCTGATCGAAAGGCCAAACGTGTCGGGCATGAGTTGCGCCATCTCCAAGATGCGCTCGGTGGCGTCATGTGCCTTGAGCAAGTAGAGGTCAGCGCGGAGTTGGTCGCCATCAATGACGAAGTTCTTCAACGTGCCGACAATCTGGTTGAATCCGCTGAAATGGTCGGTCTTCACTTTGAGTCCGCCGCTGTAAGTCTCGGCAGCGGCTTTGACTTGTTGCAGGGTTTCCTCGTCCACTTGCATCCCGTGGCCTTTGGCTTCGCCAACGGTGATGACGGAAACGCCCCGGATGATTGCGTTGTCGGTGTCGATCTCGCCCATCAAGGCGGCAAAGTCAGTCTTGGTCATGCCAAGCGGTGACTGTCAAAAGGGGTGGAGGCGGGGGGCTTTCGCCCCCGTGCCAGACTCCGCAGAGTCGGTCGAAGCAACGCCCCCGTTTAAATTAGTCGCCCCATGTCGTGAGGCACACCGCAACCCGTTGGTCGAGGCGAGGAAATTTGCGCTTCATGTAGGCATCGCTCATGCAACGCCTCATGTATTTGCTTTTTTTCTCCCCTCCGGGCTTGGGGACTTTAAGCGCCTCGCCCTCGGCGGCGAGCTTGGCAAGCTGCTCTTTGGCCCACTTGTTCATCGCTTGTCGGCTGCGTTGATCTGCGCGACTCGCGCGCTGGCCCACGACTGCCCGGAGTCGCCGCCCCACAGGAGCCAAGCAATCTTGCCCGCGCTCGGATAGCCGTCCTCGCCGGGGCTAAAGCCCTTGCCTTTCTTATCGACTTCGTGACGGGCGAAATAGCTGTGCATCCGCTTGACCGTATCGGGCGAAAGGTTCGTGCGGTTGGATAGGTCACGCGCGCGGGCAACTCCGACTTCCGTGCCGCCGCGCCCGTGTTCTTCACGCAGGGCAAGGCCGCGCTTGGCTTCTGCGGCCATCGCGGAAGTTGGCTTGAAGTTGATGTGCGCGTATTTGCCGGGGACGCTGAAGGCTTCTTCGATTTTCGGCTCGGCCTGCACGGGCGACTCCACCGGGGCGGCGTTCGGATCGGTAGCAACACTCTCGACGCCTGCGCTGATTTGTTCGGGGAAGACTTCCATTTCCTCGGCAAGTTCGTTGATGTATGCCGCTTCCTTGGCCCGCTGCCGGATGCTTGCCTGCCAATCGTGACCCGCTTGACCGTAAAGCTCGGCTGCGGTGGTAAGACCCATGCGCCACAGTTCAATGTCGGCCCTTGCGTCCCTCCCTGCGTCAATGCTGACGCTTCCCGGCCACTGCCATTGACCAAGGGCAACTTCGGGGCGGTTGGGCAGGATGCGCTTGGCAGCGGCATCCATAAGGGCGAGGCGAACCACTTTGTTGAGGAATTGCGCCTCAAGCTGGTAGCGCCAATAGGCAAAGGTGCGCTCGGCTTGGCGAAGGTCTTTGCGGGCTTCCGGTCCCGCGCTGGAGCGGTCGAGGACTACGCGCGCGGAAGTGCCAAGGGCGCGGCACATCCGATCTTCTAAGTAGCGGACGAAGTTGGCGAAGGCTTGCGCGGGGCGGTTGCTGTTGCTGAATACTTGCATCTGCTCCCCGGTGTTGAGGTAGTTGATGCGCCCCGGTTCCAAAGCGGTTAGTTTGATGTCGTTGCCGAATTGGTCGCGCTCGCCGCGCAGGACGGAGGCCATTTCTTCATCGGCCCCGTATTCCGTGGTGATGATTCCCGCCTGCGCGCTGGCCCATCTCGCCGCCAATTTCTCGTAGTCGATAAGGTCGGCAACGTCTTGCGCGTCATTAAGGATCGGAGCGAGGACCGAGCGGCCCCGATATTCGTCGGTGCGGGTAAAGTTGGAAACGTGACAGAAGTTCTCCGCGTCGATTTCCTCAAATTGCAGATAGCGCCCGGAGCGGTCGCGGGTATATACGCGATATTTGACCGGACGCCCGCGCGGGTCGATCAGCACGCCGCCGATGTAGGCCGTGTCGTTGAGGTCGAGGTCGATGTCTCTGCCGATGCGGTCGGCGGTTACGGTCTGAAGTTTGAGGTCATCGCCATCGCGCACGATGATGACCCCGCAATCTCCGTCCACCATGACCGAGCGAAAGACCAGTTGCGTAAGGCAAAGGAGCGAGTGCCGTCCGGTGATGTCGCAATCGGTGAACCAGCGATTCAGATACGCCTCAACGTCTTGGTCGAGGGCTGAGTCCCCGGTGCGTGCTTGGTAGGCCAAGCTGCCCGCCACATGAACGACGAAATGCGTCAAGATTGCTCTGACGGTCGAGAAGTTATCGTCCAAGTCGCGCGCCCGATTCATTAACCGGATGCGCTCGGTGGTCCCCCCGATTTCCTCGGCGGGCATATTGTGGCGCGGCTGCGGGCGGGCGCGTGTGACTTTGGCTGCGTCGAATCGTCCGAAGACAGTCAGCTTTTGTCGTGCAACCTCCCGGCGCAGGGCCGTGCGGGGGCTAAATAGGGCAATAGTCTGGTCGATCAGATTCATGAGCGGACGCCAGAGAAGTCAGCGTAAAGCGTGCGGCGGCGAGTGCCAGAGGCGCGGGTCAACGCGGCTTGAATGTCGCCAAGCGTGTTCCGCATCTCAGTCAGATTGGCGCGGGACAGGCTGCGACCGCCGATGGAATAGCTGACGCCGTTAGTGGCAACGGCCTTGATCGCGGCAACATACTCGTCGCGCAACTCCTCAAGAGTCGCAACGGGTAAGCCGTAAAAGTCGGAACGCGCCATGCTTTTGTAAGTCTGTCAAAGGAAGGGGCCACAGCTTGCGCCGTGACCCCCATGCGTTATTCCTACCCCGCAGACGAGCCGCGTCTCAGAATCGCAGACCGCCGCGCCTATCTTGCGAAAAGCCGCGAGGGCTTTTATCAGCGCAGCGGAACCTTTAGTTTTGACCACAACGCACTCACGTTGATCGAGCCAGCGTCCCCGACTTAGAAGATCGGCGCTCTGCATCGCGTGAGGGTTCGCCCGTTGCAGTCAAAGTTCCAAAAGACTCATAGGCGCTTGACCAAGTAGTAGGAGGATATGGGTCTCCTGTGGTCGGGCCTATTGGATGCGATATTTCAAACTTCGTGGAGTTAATCGCGCTCCAGCTTGGGGCGCAGTTGCAAGCTGGATACCAAGGCGCATGAATCCTTCCGCAGCGCGGACACTCCCAGCCGTAGTCGCGTTTTGGCTTTGGTTCTTCGATTGCGTCTTTCTTGTTGTCCATCGCTACATCCCAAGCAATCGCATGATCACCTTGCAAGTCGCCTCGACGCTCCAAACAAATCCCAAGGCAGCAAAGCAAAAGAGCAGCACCGGGATGGTCATTGATCCGCGCGGTTGGTCGTTCATTTGATAGATTCCTTTGCGTAGTCTCTGATGGCCTTAATCATTTCGACAGATGGCAAGTCGTTTTCGCTGTTCAGCCATGCCTCGGCGTCTTCAGCGATATTACTCAAGCGACCGCACAATTCGCACATTTGAGCCAATGCCTCGTTGCGCTCTTTTTCTGCTAACTGCGCGCGGATGGTTAGGTCTTTGATTTCTCGCTCTGCCTCATAAATGTCGCGTTCCAGCTTGCGGGCAAAATTAGCTGTTACGAGTTGTTGCTCTACGACAGCCTCGCCGCCCTTTATCCCAAAGCGAACAACGGCTTCTATGCTTTCAAGAACTGCTTTGTCGGTCAGTGGTGTGTCGCTCATTGGAAAAGCCAGCTTTTCAGTTTTTCAGACGTAAGAATGACGCCGAGCATCATGCCGAACCAGAAGCACGACCATTGCTCAATGCTCACAAGCCAAACTCCGTCTTGAGTTGCATTGCCAGTTTTGCCAAGCGGTCGAACTCGTAGAGAAAATCTCGCGCTGCATCGCGGCTCCATTCGCTTGGATGATGGTATTGCGACTTGAAGGACAGCGTGAAGGGCGGCTTGTCCTTCTCGCTTTCGCCTCCGTCCTGCTTCGGCTCCGGTTCGGGCAGGATGCCAGCGGCGCGATAGGCGTCCGTGATGGTCTTGATGTCATGAGCGTCCATCAAATCCGAACCGTTGTTCGTTTTTGCCAGCTTCATCCATTTTTGAGCGGTGCGCTCAGTAATTTCCATGCGCTCGGCCTGCGTTTGCAGCCAAGGTATAAACTCCCCGTGCGGAATAATATCTTTAGCGCGATTCATAATAGCGCCCGACTTTAGCGCGTAGCGAATCGCCATCTGGCCGTAGCCGACCGCCGAAGCGGCCATCTTGTTTGCCTCTGCGGCGGAGAGCTTTAGTTGCTCGGCGCAGGCATCGGCGGTTTCAAGTTGCTGGACATCGAGTTCCAGAATTTGTTGAACAATGAGTTCGTCGGTGTTTTGCATAATTTGTCTTTTCGTATTTGGTGAATCCGCAAAGCCCTTTCGCGGTATGACTCGCGGGCGGTGTCACTCTTCATGTGCCGCGCGGTGGGAAGTTGCAGATCGTCCTTGATCGAAACGATGACCTTGGAGACGGCAGCACGGGTCACACCGTATTTTTTGGCAATCTCGGTCTGGCTTTCCGGTTTGCGGTTGATGACGGCCAAGTAACATTCCGCCTTCATCGCGGTCTGCCGTGTCTGCGAGTTGGTCAACGCTTGCAGCAGGCGGATCGCCGCCTCATCCCCGAAGGTGCGGCTGGAATGACCGCCGCCCTCTTGCGATTCGTAGTCCTTCCAGAAAGCGCGAAAGACCTCCAGCGACCACCAATTTAGCAACGCGACTTGCGCGGCAAGCGAAGGCGGTGGCGGGACGCGAAGCCGTGCGTCGAGGAAAACATCCTCGGCGGTATCGTGTGGTAGTTCGGGGCCGCAGGATGCTTCGTTGTAGTCAGCGGGGTCAGCGTGTTTGGAGTCGTGGGTTATCACGACTCCGGGCGGCACGTAGGCTCATGACGCGGAGATTACCACAAGTCAAGAATCCGTCAAATGGCGACCCATTCCGGTGCGCGCCACGCAAAGCCCAACGCGGCCAAGTCGGGGTGCGTCTGCTTGATGTATTCCAGCGGCAGCGGGATCGACGTTGGTTGGCCGTGAATCATCGGCACCGCCTCGCCCGTGCTGGCGTCGATGCTGATGTAGCTGCGGGGCAACTCGCGCATGAGGGCATAGACCCGCCGTTGATCTGCCTCCGGTGCGTTGCCCGAAAGGCCCATCCATGCGGCTTGAATTTCGTTAAGGCGGGCGATGGTCATGAGAATACGATTGCGATAACCGCAAGGCGTTGAAACACATTCATGTGCGTTTTTTCTTTGCTGCGTGTTTGCTCGCGAGCAATCGCGTTAGCTATTACCCTTGCGCTGGAGCGCCCGGAGGCGGCGAACCTCGCCGCTTTTTTTCCCCGCTGCGGAGTAATGAGCCTTGCTGCGAGCCTTGGCCTTGCCTGTGCCTGCCGCCCCGCCCTTGCGGCCAAGAGCGGCGGCGGCTTTGCTGATGTCGGTGGATTTGCTCATACTGCGTAGGGGCTGGCGGTTACGATATACTCGTCTCGGTCGAACTCGGCAAACACAAGGTTCGTCGGCTCCATGCGGTCGGCAAGGGCAACGGCCTCGGCTTCCGCCTTGGTGGCCTTGACCGCGCGGGTCGGGAAGATGCCGCGCATCCGCTCGACCTTGCGTGTGCCGCGCTCGCGCTCAAGCTCGGCCTGCCATAGCTCCCACGCATCTTCCAGCTTGCCGCGCAGGATGCGGGTCGGCGTGTCCTCGTCTGCCATGATGTCGCGGCAGACTTGCTGCCATTCCTTGTCGGAGCAGGCGAAGGGGAACTCGTAGTCGCAGCGCGGCGACCATGTGATGCGAACCCCGGTGCGATCTTCAAAATACCGGACGAAATCTTCGTCCTGCAAATCAAAGGTAAACTCGCGCACGGCGAGCAGGGCTTCGTGGTCTTGGCAGATGGCATTCGGCCCGCTACGGCGAAAGCCTGTTTGTTCGGTGAAGGTCATGCCGCCTCCTCGTCTAAGCCGATAGGCAACTCAAGTTGCGGATCGGCGGCTTTGATGCGAGCCAGTTGCACGGTGTGAACGTGGCTGATGAGGACTTCCGTGAGCTTCAGCGCGGCGGCAAGATCGTAGTCGTTGCTGGCGTTGAAGGTGGCGGCGGTTTGATGGATGGCGTAGATGTTCATTGCAGTAAGGCGGCGGGGAGGATCGGACTCCCCGCCTGTGCTTGCTTAGTTGAGGAATCCCGCCGCGAGGTTCCAGAGGTCGCGGTTGATTTCGACATCCTTGGCCGCGCTTGTAATCCTGCGAATACTGCCGCGCCGTCCTTTGATGATGTTTTCCTGCACACGATTGTAAGCGTGCCACAGGTTGTCTTGCCCGTCTTCGTATCTGCGGCCACGGCCCAGATAGTAAGCGGCTTGCGCGGCTTTCTGCTCGTCATCCCAGCGAAGCAGGGCGGCTTGCTTATTGAAGCGATCCGTCTCTGCCGGGGTCATCGCGTGGGCCTTCATTGCGCTTACACGCTCTTCAAGCTGCGGCAGCATTTGCGTAAGGCTAACCGCCGCCGCGTTCACGCTCTCGACGTTAATGTCGCGGTGAATGAAGCGATGGCAGAAGACGGACTCGCCAATGACGAGGCCGTTTGTGCAAACGAGGCGGAACATACCGAGCATCAGCTTGAGGCTCGTGCTGGCATCGTGCGAATTGACCAGCACGATTTCGGGCCGAAACTCATTTAGCTGCATCGGCATCATGTCGCGGTGCTGCAAGCGAACGATGTGCTTTTGAAAGCCTTGACGTTCCTGCTTGTTCACGCGAGCGACCTGCACGGCGCGCGGGGTGAATCCTTCGGTTGCAAGGTTATTCAGCAACGTCTGGGTCGAGATGAACCCATAGCGATTGCTGACCGTTGTTGCACCGTGTTCGGCGGTGACGGGATCGAGGTTAAGCGATCCGATGGTTTCGAGTGTGCTTATCATTGTTCTGTGTTCTTTCTTTTTATTTCAGCGGTTGCCGCCGCTGATCGTGGTTCGCCGTCTGGCGTCCCATGCCGCCCTGCGCGTGGCAGGGCGGGAGGGAAGTCATCCTTGAAATCCCCCTTCTATCTTGAGCGGTTCCGCTTTCTTAATACCGAGGCAGTAGTCGCCAAACGGCGTGCGCTGCGTTGTGACTTCGACAAGCGAATCGTCGGAAAGTCCTGCGGTCGCCTTCTGCATCCAATCAACCCAAATGACTTGGCGGGATTTAACGGATGCGAGGGTTTCGGTGTTGGTCGTTGTCATTGTTCGTCCTCCGGTTAGCAAACAACGAGTTCAAGCGTGCAAGGATCGAAGCTGCGATAAAGCGATTCGACCTCAGCCTTGTTGAGCAATTTTGCGGCATCTTCTTTGAAGAAAAATCCGACTTGTTCGCGGTAAAGACTTGCCGGGTTGGTGAAGTCTGCCGTGCTACCCCAAAACGCATTACTGATCTTGCTGCGCACTTTGTATTGAAGCACGGCGGTGGAGTTCCCCGCGCCCGTCTTTGTGTTCTGTGTTCTCATAACAAGGACAAGTTAAGACAACCGCTTGCCTTTGTAAAGAAAAAGATTCACCTTTTTTTATCTTTTTTTTCACCCCCCTAAACCCCTGCAAATGACCGCTTTACGGGATCGCCTTCTCTTTGGGGCGCTCGGCGGCAGGAGTTAAGACCTTGGCGAGCAGGGCGGCTACGACCTGCATTTTCTCGCAGTCCCTCAAGTGGTTTGGCCTGCCTTTCACCACGACCCATTGCGCTTTGACCGCGCCCGTAATCGCGTTGCGCGTGCGCTTCTTCACGGTGCTTGCCATGTGTTCATGCCAATCAAGCGGGAAGTCCTTCGGAAACTCCCATCGCACCGGATCGGCACGGCGTAGTGCGTCGAGGATGTCTTCACACGTTGGCGCGGAAAACTTGATGAGCGGACACGTTCGACGCGCGAGCGTCCCGGCGTCCCATCTTCCGCCGCCCGCAGGATCGCCGCGCTCCGGGCGAGCGTAAGCGCGTTGCACTTTGCGCCCGTTGTCGTTCCACGTGAAACTCTCGTTGTCGCTGCCGCGCAGCGCGACATAGCCGAAGCGGCAGCAGGCGAAATAAACTTCGCGCGAGGCGAAGGCGGAATCGACGAAGACGCACGGCGGGCGGATTTCGTTTTCTTCGCGGATGCGCTCAAGGTCATCCCAAGTTTCGACGCGCCCCGCCCATCGACCGCGCGAGCGTCCGTCCTTGCTCCAATCGCGGATGACGGCCCAGAAGTGACGGCCCCCGGCATCTTGCACGTCCACGGTCATCGCGGAAAACTCTGCCTCCTCCCAGCGGTCGCCGCTCATGTAATCACTCGCGCTCGCCTTGACCTCCTCGGCCTTGTCTGCGTCATCGACCCATGGCTCGGCTAACGCACCATTGATAAAGTCCTGCAAGCCCAAGAGGGAGGCTTTCTGGCGCAGGAACACCACGGCAAGCTCGCCAAAGCCGCACGACCTCCACGGGGCATAGAGCGAATTGAGGTGATAGCTGCGGCGACCCTGCGAGGCATTCGGGTTGCTCGCCCTCCACTCCCCGGCGCGGAGCATTCGCGTTTTGTGTCCGTCCGTAATCTTGCCTTGGCACTTCTCGCACTCGTAGTAAGCCGAGGCGCGCACGGCATCCTCGTTCCATGCGCCGTCTTCCGCGCGGGCCTTGGTATCCCACTTGACTTGCTGCCAGACCAGACGCTGCATCGCTCCGCAATGCGGGCAGGGCAGGAAAAAGAAACGCTGGTCGCCTTGCTGGAAGGCTTGCCAGATTTCCCCCTCCGGGGTGGTCGGCGTCGAGGATTTGACCCGCAGGGCGTTGGTGTAGGCTTTCGTGCGGTTCTCGGCCAAGGAGACGGCCCCGGCTTCGCGGTCGCTCGGCGTGGCAAACTTGTCTGTCTCGTCCATGACCAGCAAGCCCGCAGGGCGGGAGGCAAGGTTCGCGGGAGAGTTAGAACCGATAAAAGTCAAGGTGCAGTCGCGGAATTGCTGCTCCAGCGTTTTGAAGCGATGCACGTTGCTCGGCTTGAGCGCGCGGAGCTTGTCGCAGTCATCGACCATCGGTTGCCAGCGGTTCTCGCTAAAGCTCCGGGCAAGCCCCTCGCTCGGCATGACCCAGATGGTCGGCACGGGATTGTTCACCATGCGCCACGCCGCACCGATCATCATTGCCGTGGTCTTGCTGGTCTGCGACCCGAAACAAAGGGCGAGGTCGGTCACGCGAGGATCGGCAAAGCAATTTAGCGGCTCGCGGATGTAAGGCGTGAGCAGGGTTGAATACGGCCCCGGTGTTTCCGTTTGGCGGCGGGTTAGGACGATCTCATCCTCGGCCCACTCCCAGACCTCGCGGGTATCGACCGGGGCGAAGACATCGCGGAGGCTGCGGTCAAGTTGTTGTGTTAGCGCAGCCATTGGTCAATTACAGCACGGGCGACGACTTCGGTCATTTTAGGCGGGACGCTCATGCCGATCATGTATTTACCGATCTTGTCGGACTTGGCTGCGTAGTCATCGGGGAAACTGCCGAGTCGTTTCCACTCGCGGAAAGTTAATCGTCGCGGCTCCGTCCAGTGCTTGTGTTGTTCAAGAGCTGTAAGCGATAGACTGGGCAAATCGGCGGCGAGTTTTTTGTGATTCCAAAACTTTACCGGTAGTCCCGCACGAATTACTGCCGCTCCGTAATCTTCGCCAGGTAATGTTCGCGGCCACCAATCTTTGTCCGTGTTTGCTGTGAACTTTGTTTCTTCTTGTTCTGCGGGAGTTAAATTTTTCAAATCGTTGATCGCTTGGGCCGACGCAATCCACCGATGCTTTGGCGCAAGCTTGAGCTGTGATCGTTTTATATCGTTACGAATAGCGCAAAAAAACACTCGTTCCCGCCGTTGCGGAACTCCGCAATCGGCCGAGTTGATTAAGAACAGTTGCGCTCTATATCCGATGCTCTGAAACCTTTTCATCACAAGCTTTGTGTATCCCTTCGCATTGCCAAGGATCATTCCCTTCACATTTTCGGCAATCGCAACGCGCGGCTTGAGACGCGCAACAAGGTCGAGCCAATCAAAAAACAAATCGGACAGCACTTGCTCTGCTTGTCCTTCGCGGAAGTGTTTCTTTTTGCCCCACGCTTTTTCCCTGCTTCCTGCCATGCTGAAGGTCGAGCACGGCGGCGATCCGTCGAGGATGTCCAGATTGAAAAGCTCGTCCGGTAAATCGGCGGTCAGCAAGTCACGGATTGGGCAAAGGAAATAGTGCTTGGGATTGACGTTGCGCTTGTAGTGCCACGCCATTTCTGGGTCGATGTCGTTGGCGGCAATAACATCGCAGCCAGCCCGCTTGTATCCCATCGACGAGCCGCCGCCGCAGGCAAAAGTCGACATAACCTTGAGCCCGTTCTTCGGCACTTTGTCCAAGTCGGACAATAGCCAGGAGCAGGGATTTTTCATTCGGTCTTGCTGTTGAACTCAAAGCCGCAGCGCGGGCAAGTGTGCTCAAGCGCAAACTCGTTGACGTTGATTTCTTGTGCGCTTGATTCGGGCGCAGATTCTGTGCCTTGCTGTGGCGTAAATGCGCCGAGGCTTTCCAGCGCCCCTTCATCAAAGCCCAAGTCTTCAATCGAAAACCCTTCCGCCGCCAACCCCTCAAGCTCCGCGCTCAACAACTCGGAATCCCAATCGGCAAGCTCGGCTATGCGGTTAATAGAAATTCGCAACGCCTTGATGTCGGCCTCGCTCAAATCGTCGCAGAGCACAACGGGGACTTCCTCCATGCCGAGGTGCTTGGCGGCTTTGACGCGCAGATGCCCGTCGATGAGCGAGCCGTCCGACTTCGCCAAGACCGGGACGCGGAAGCCAAAGCGTTTAATCGCGGAGGCTACGGCTTCGACGGCGTGATCGTTTTTGCGGGGGTTGCCCGCGTAGGGGATGAGCTTATCCAGCGGCAGTGTTACGGTTTTCATAAATGGCTTTGAACAGGGTCTTATCGCGCCACTCCTCCAAGAGCTTCTGCGCGAGGTGCGGGTCTTGCGGGTTGACCTTGGCAGCGAGGGCCGCAGGCATAGAGGCGGCGATCGTGCGAACGTCTTGCAGGACGGCGCGGAAGGTGCGCTCGGCGTCCTCGACTTGCATCGTGCTTCGGTCGCGTTCCATTAAGTCGCGGATCTGCCGCTCGTAGGCGACTTGCTTGGCAAGGTATTGCTGGTGCGTCTGCGCCCATCGGCGGGAGGCTTCGATGTCCCCGGAGTGGTGAAGGCGGGCGACTTGCGCGGCGGCGTGCTTGCGTAGCTGCCTCTGCTCGTTGAGTGCCTCCCGGCAGCTATCGGTTTCGGTGTGCTGCTTTACTGGCTCGGCTACTAATTCCTCGGCGCGGCGGTTCATCTCGTCGATGACCTCTGGAGGCTGCGCCGGGGCGGTGATCGCTCCGACGATTGCGGTAGCGGCGATTGCTCTTGCGGGGCTTGTGAGCTTGCTCCTCCCGTTGCGCCTGCGCCACGACTCGGCGGCTTCGACGGACTCGGTAGGCATCCCGCGCTGAATGCACTTGTGCGCCCCGTTCGGGGACATTCCAAGAGCGGCGGCAAGGGCGCGGACGGTCATCTTGTCCCCCGCGCCTGTCAACCTGTCCCCTTTTAGGTCGATTAGGGGACATTTAGAAAATTAACGCCCAGTTTCGCCACCCTTGCTTTGGAAGCCCGGAAGGTTTCCTAAAGAAGAAATCAAAAAAGAATTTTCAAAAACAAAAATGAAATTCAAAATCAAAATGAAAAAATGTTTTTGTAAGTTGTTGATCGTCAACATCATCGCGTGTTCACAATTTTATTTTTCTCTTTCAACTTCTTCGATCAACTCGCGCGGCCAAGTCTCGCGTCGATCAAGTTGCCACGCGATCCACGGCTGAACGAAACACGTTGACCACTTGCCTTGCGTTGTTGCTTCGATGCAAGCGCGCGACACGCAATCGTCAATCGTCATGTCCATCCGCGCGCACGATGCAATTACATCATCCATCGCCTGCGCGTGGATCATCAGCGCGTGAGTGCAACTGATCGGCAACGCGCGAGCGCGCCATAGCCCGCACTCGCTTATCTGCTCGCCGTAGAAATCCGCGCTTCCCCAAAGTGCGCCGCCCAAATACACCGCTCCACAATCCGGGGGGATTTCAAGCGCGTCCCAAAAATCCCCCACTCTTAAACCGCGCGCCCTTGAAAGCGGGGGCGTATCGAAACCGGGGCCATCCGCAAATCCCGCGCCCCTTGATTGCGGGGCTACCTCTTGAACGCGCGCGCCCTTCGATCGGGGGGCATCCTTAAATGCGCGGCCCTGTTGATCGGTGCCTCCCTTTAAGTGCGGGCCATCCCAAGAACCGCGCCCCTCTTGAAGGCCCGCGCCTTCTAAATCCTCCCGCCCCTGTAAAGATGTCCCGGTCCCGCAAACGTCCTCCTCCCAAAGTCCCACCCATTCCCATTGATAGGCCCGCCCCATCGAAAGGGCGGCGATGTGTGAAAGCCCCGCCCCGTGCGAAGCGGGGGTGCGCGGAATAGTCCCGCCGCCAAATCGGACATGGCCCACTTGCGCCATCCCCTCGCTTAATCCGGTCGGCGTTATTGCGGGCAGCGTCATTGCGTCTATCCCCATTTGTTTGAGCCGCGCTTGTGCTGCACCCGCTTTGTCGGGGCGGGCGATCAAGATGTGCCCGACCTCTTGCTTGGCCCGCCCTACTTCGACCATGCGCCCCGCCTCGTAGCGCCAGCGCGATTGACCAAACAAGGGGGTGGGCTTATTGCCGCCCCCCTTAATTTTTAAGCCCCCCTTCACGCCGCGACCTCCTGCCTCTCCCTCTCCCTCCTGCGCCTCGCATCCTCTCGCGCCACGGCATCTAGCAAGGCGTGACTCGCCATCCCCTTAAGCGCCTTGACCATTTTGCTCATCTGCCTGCACCCGCGCCCGACATTGCGCCCGCGATAAACGTGACCGTGGCCAGCCGTCTTGTATGCCTCCCTCACTTCCCCGCCCTCCGGTATTCCCTCAAATCCCGCTCAAGCAGCCACCGCAGGCACTCGCCCCCATTGCCTACGTCCTCGACCTCAACGCACACATCCGAGCAAACTCCGTGATCTTGGAGCGTGTTCATCACCATGCGCGGGTCGAGTCCGTGAGCCTCAATAAACGCTTTGAGCGTTTGACTCATGCGTTAGTCGGCAATGATCGGGAAGTTCTCGGTATCGACGTATTTCAATACCGCCAGCTTGCGGTTGCCCCGGCGCGCGTTCCATGCCTTGATTGCCAGTGCCGCGATGTATTCCTGCCGCAACTTCTGCTTCATGTATGTGTTTTGCAGTAGCCTTTCGCGGAGCAGATAAACGGCGTCATCGTCAGACAGATTTTTGCCCGTGTGGATGTCGTGGACGTATTTGTCTGCCGCCTCTGCATCCCGCATCGAGAACAGGTAATGAAGGGCCGCAAGCAGGCTCGCAGGCATGATGTTTTTGTGACCTCCTTTGAGGATGCGGACGCTTTGCTGAATGTGGGGGTGCTGCGCCAACAATTCTTCCGTCTCGGCATTGGTTATCTTGACCAGACCGTTGTGCAGAACCTTGCCCGTTGTGATGCGATGCACCCACTTTAGCGCGGCGGCTACGGTGTTGGCATTGATAACGCCAAGCAAAGCGAGTGTGTCGCCCCCGCTACGGCGTCTGCCACGATCAATCGTGCTGAATACGTCAGCGGAAAGACCGTCAACGACCAGCGTGCGAATAGAGCAGCCCGATTCTACAACCGCCATCAGTCGGTGTTGCCCGTCAATTAGCAGATCGCCGTTGAAGCGGATGGTGTCTCCGTTTTCTTTCCAGCGGCCCGTTTTCATCTCCTTTGCAAGCTGCTTAACGTGATGCGTGTTGAGCGGCCTGTTGCGCGTGTTCTTTTCTAAGAACGATGCCGCGATCTGCGGCGTTATCTCCATCAGTGTTGTATTCATTTATTTTGTTCTGTGTTCATTTTTGGTTTTGGCCCCCGTGGGCAAAGTCTGAAAGTTCACCACGAATACTCCGCGCTGGCCGTCTCGGCGTTGGTCGGTGCGTCCTTGGGTCGTTCCAGCGTCAGCGTAGAAAAAGCCCGCAGCGGCCCCTTGTAGCGCCAATGCGGGCGTCCCTCGCCCTTCATGTGCCATTCGTTCGTCATGGCCTCGATTCCGTAGCACCAACCCTTGACCTCAAACCCTGTCATGGGGTCGCAGATAACCAGCACATATCGCCGCGCCGGATCGTCGTTATCCCGCAGGATCAAGCTGCCGTTAAGGTGCGGCGTGGACCGCACTTCGATGTCCTCGCCTACGTCCGCTTGCTTGTGAAACGTGTTGACCGCCGGGAGAAACGTCCGGTCAAAGCGGCGACCGATGACCAACTCGGCAAGGATGCCGCCAACGTCACGTGACATGACCTCGACGAAATCGCTCTGGTAGGTCGTGGCGTTATTCATCCCGCCGACCCGTGCCTCCAGATAGCGAAGCTCGGCTACTTTGACGGCTTCCATGATCGTCGCGAGGCGGAAGGGGCGCAGAGTCACGCCGCCACCTCCACCCCCGTCATGCGCTGCCGCATCTCCGAGATCGACGCCTTGAGTGCCTTGACCTTCGCCAAATGCTCCGGTTTTAGCCTGCGGTCAAACGTCCCCGGCACTTGCTCCTTGTTCGACGGATTGCTTTGGATGCGCTCGACTTCCTTGACCGCCGCTTCAATGCGTTGCTGCATCGCCCAGACGCCCTCCTTCGGGGCTTTGGCTTGGCCGTTGACCGTCCCGCCCCGCTTCCGCGTCATCGCCGTGGCGCGGCTTTTGGCGTTGGCAATCGGGTTGCGGATCGGGTTGCCGCGATAGTCGAGCCAGTAGCCGTAGGGGTCGATGCCCCGGCCCTCGTTGTCGTGCCATATCTCCTCGGCCAACTCTTTCTCAATCCCGTCGAGGCCGCACTGCTCGACCCAATCCTTTAGGGAAGGGGTCGTAAATACGACCATGCCGGAAACCATATGGTTTCCATTTGGTTCGCTAATGGGTGAAGAGGAAGAGGAAGAGGATGTATTATATGAAGAAGGGGCGGCGTCTTTTTTAGGACGCCCGCCTTTCCTGCCAATGTTCCACAGGCGAATAATCTGCGCTTGATGCTCCCCGTAGCCGTGCAAGGCCCAAGTGCCTTCCGGTTCCTCGTCAAGCCACGGGGCCGCAGGATCGGTCATAACGCGCCACAGGGCATCCTCGTCGCCGCAATACTCCATTACGGCGGCGAGTCTGGTCGGGTTAAGGACGAGGCCCGTGTATTGCCTTTTGATCTTTGCCTGCCCCCACAGGCGCAGGAGGCCCAACACGGCCTCCGCGCCACAGGTCTTGTGCAGCCGCTTGGTCTTCCAATGGTCGCAGAATGACGGCTCAATCTTCATGTCGTGCATTTAGCTCGGCCAGCACAGCCAACCCCCGTTGCGTAATTGCCGACACGATGACCTCATGCCCGCACTCGCTCGTCCGGGTTCGGCCCGTGTCTTCGATCAAGCCGAGGTCGCGGAGTTCGCCGCAGCGTTTCCAATAACAGGCGCGGGACGAGTAAAGCCCCGTGACCTTCCCCGCTTCCTCGTCGGTCATGTCGGGCGCATCCGCAAAGGCCGCGAGCAGCTTGTGCCGCTGCGACCCCCACCGGATGCGGTTGTCCCTCGACGCCGCCGACTCTTGCGAGGTCGGCGGGTCGGTGTGACGGACAAAGGACGCCAGTTCAAACGGGAAGTCACTGCTCATAGCCCGCCCTCCAGCTTCCGCAGCTTTTCTATGGACTCGCTCAACGTGCGGCTGGTCGATTCCAGTTCCCACGCAAGGCGCTCGCAGTGTTCACGCAGCCATTCCATGCTGTCGCTGATTGGCGCGTCATCGTCTACCAGACCGTCACAAGCGGCTCGTTCGCGCAGGTTCATTGTGCGCCCTCCCATTGGTTCGGGTCTTCGTCGCTGTCGTATTCCCAGCGATATTGCGCGCGCCTCTCCGCGCTAATTTTCGGCTCCCAGCCGTCTTTATCGCGCCACCACGTTTGCAGCAGTCCCGTCACCCACTGCCCGCTTTCGTCGTAGGCCAGATTGAGACGGTTTTTGTTTTTGCTCTTTGGCAACCATGTGCCGCCCTCGCCTCCGCACTGGTCGCACTGATTCGTCGGGCGGTAGCCGCGAAACGCCATTGCACTTGTTTCAAATCCAACGTGTGCGCGGTCGGTCGGTTCGTTGTCTCGCCCCCGTTCCGACCCGCCCCCGCCGCAGCGGGAGCAGGTGATCCAAACATCATCCGCTTTGCGCGGACCTGTAACTTGAATCCATCCCATAAGTTAGAACGGGACGTCTTCGTCCGCGCCCTCCGGTTGGTTGTTGCGGTTACTGCCCGCGCTGGCCCCTTGGCCGATGTAGCGCCAGTTTCCGACGATAGGGCCGCGCACTCCTGCCTCGCGCGCTTCCTTGCTGACGCTTTGCACGACAAAGCCGTCATCTCCGTATTGGCCCTTGCCGTCCTTGTTCTCAAACAAGACCACGGCAACGATCTTGCCGTTCTTGCCTTGGATGATGTGTTCCTTCTCCAGTTTTTCAGTTTTGATGCTGAGACTAATCATGGTGTTCTGTGTTCGTTTTGGTTGTTGGTGTTACCAAGGCAGGCTTTCGTCTGCCTCGTTCGTAGCGACCGCCGCTTTTGCCGAGCGTTGACCGTTAGATTTTTTGGGTGCCTCGTCCGTTATGCGCGGAGCGGGCTGCGCGGGTTTCGCGTAGGCCACAGGCTTCGATGCGGCATGGCCGTCATCGTCTTCGGGCGCGATACCGCAAGCGGCCATGAGCGAGTAACGCCGCGCATAGGTGAGCGCGGAGCCGTAGCCCTGCGGGTCATGCTTGCTCGCGGGAACGTGCAGCGGGCCGCTGCTCAACATTTCGCCGCTGGTGTGAACAAATACCGTTTCCACCGTGACGCCGTTCTCGCTCGGAAGCGTGCGTTGAATCAGCGCGATGCCGTTGTTGTTGAGCGCATCCACCACGGCCTCCACGCAAGCCGCCAGATCGGCGTATTTGCTGCGGAAGTGCGGGTTCTGCGATGACTTGAGCGCGGGGCCAAAGGCCGATTGCGCCTTGACGAGTGCTGCGGCGATGGATTTACCTACCGCTCGCACTTCTGTGTTCACCTGTTCTGTGTTCATGTTTGTGCAATTGCGCGTCGGGGTTGCCGCCCCGGCGCGTCTTTGTTCTGTGTTTAAGCAGTGGAGTCAGCGACCTCCTTCAGCCGTTGTTCCAACTGCAAAAGTTTTGCGCGTAGGTCGCGCAGTTCGGCCAAGACGCGCAGGAAGTCCGATCCGGCAAGGGTCGCCAGCCAAGGCTTCGCGGAAGTCTTGTGTGCTACGTAAGGCGGGACGCCAATCGGGCAAGCCTTCTCGGCCTGCTCGTAGGCTTTGCGGACGTTCAAGCTCTCGACAAATTTTACTTCGGGCCACCATCCGGTATCGTCCTCGACATCGGCCCCGCCCGCGCCAAAGTGCGCCTGCTTGTATCCGGCCCGCTCGGCGGCAAAGCCGTAGCCGCGTAACTCGTCGCGCCATAGCCGTTCGCCGCGCTTTCCCTTTTCGCGTTGTGCGCGGCTCATTGCTTACGCCTCCCCCTGCACGGCTGCATGATTCTGCTCGCCGCTGCCTTGTAGAAATCGCGCTCCGCCTCGACCTCGGCCAAGCGCGTCAGCAAATGCACAATGCTCGCGGCCATTGCGTCCTCGCAGGAGTTTGGAGCGGGGCCAACCGTCACGCTCCCCAAAACGATCTGATTAGCCCCGCTCACAATTCACATGCCTGCACTTCCGCGCGGCGTAGCGCGGCAAGCTTCATTTCTTCATCCGCAAAATCCGCCCACGACTGCAACTGCTTGCGCGCTTCGTGATATTTGCGCTGCCACTGCAATCCGCTGGCAATAGCAAGCTCCTCGCCCTTCTCTGCCGCCTCGCGCCGTGCGCGCTCGCGGACAAGCTCCTCGTTGAGAGAGCCGACTTCGGCTTTAAGGATGGCGATGTAGTCTTCGCTTTCCATAATAACGCCGCTCATTGCGCCCTCCGTGCGTCGAGTTGCCTTGCCGCTGGCAGCAATGCCTCGGCCCATGCCTGCGAGGCGGGGCCAAAAACCGCCGCCGCGAGGACAACGCAGTTTGCGGCGAGGTAATCCCCCTTGCCCCGGCAAACCGCAGGCGGGACAACCTCGACAAGCTCGCGATCGTAGCGCGTTGTGCGCGCAACGCCGTGCTTGCGCCCCTTCGCGTGGCCGTTCTTCGCGTTCTTCCCCCAGCCCTTCGGGCGGGGCTTGCGAAACATCGATGCGCGCGGAATCTTCATCGCAGGTTTTTAGCGATAAGCTCGACGAACAAGACCAAGCCCACCGCGATGGCGGTTAGCAAAAGCATGGCCGCGATGGCCGTTTCCGGGGGGTCCGTCCTCACGCGCCGATCCTCCTGCGAAGGTTGGCAAGCGCCTTGACTACCCGCTGCCGCAAAGACGGCGCTCGGCCACTGCAAACACGGTCCAGTAAACGGCCAAGCGCGACCGGATCAAGACACGGTTGCCAGCCGAGGTTGTCCGACACGGGGAGGCGGCGATCTATGCTCATGCGACCTCCTTCAACTTTGTGTTTAGGTAGCGTTTGCGACCGACCGACCGCGCATCAACTTTGCGATAGCGCAAGCGGGGCTTCTTTTCGTTAAGACTCGCAAGGAGTCCTTGAATGCGCCGATCCGCGAAATCGCGTTCTGCGCTGATTGCGTTTGATGCGCTGGATGAGCCGACTTCGTAGCCGCCCAGCCACGCCATGCCAACCACGCCGATTGCCGCCAGCGTGACTGCGATGATGGTGAGGTAGTCCATGTTGTTTTGTTCTGTGTTCTAATTTCCCCCGGTGGTTTGCGCGCCGTGCGCGGAGGAATCGCACGACGAAAGCTCGGCTTCGATAATCTCGCGAATCTCCCCGCTGACGCTGCGGTTGTTATCGCGTGCGCGTTCGCGCAATGCCTCAATCGCCTGTGGCGAGAGGCCGCTAATACCAAGAAAGGTGCGTTTGTTTTTAAGCTTGGGCATGGTGGGATGCCTTTTGTTTTCGGTAGGGTTTTACCCTATGTAAAACATCTGTAAACACTTTTTTTTCTTTTTTTTTACTTTTTTTCAAACGGGGGTAAATTGTCCTTGTGAGGGCAAAAAGCAGCTACCTCGGCTTTCGGACGACCCCGGAGGTGAAGGAGGCGATTGAGCGAATCGCCAAGGCGCAGGGGTTAAGCGCGGGCCAATGGATGCACGCCGTGGTGGAAAAGGCCGTCAAGGCCAACGTGCTGGTGCGGCAGCAAGTTACCTACGAAGTAATTGAGCCAAAGCCTACCTTGCGCGCGGCAGAATCCGGCAAACGATACCCATAGCGTCAAACCAAGAATCGGGCAACATCATCTTTATATCATCTTTTACCCCCCCCCCCCCCCCCCCCCCCCCC